>OHIM01001018.1_pt1 | contig 13180 bp, 12 predicted proteins | sample 1568271 | NCBI WGS metagenome assembly OHIM01 (sample SAMEA3879580, study PRJEB24766) | human gut metagenome | biome: human-associated habitat; feature: feces | place: USA | collected 1985/1987
TATTTTATTAATGCAGATGAGGAGTGGCTGTTGGAAGCATTTATTAATATTGTACAGAATTGCAGTGAAGAAGCTGAAAATGTGGATATAAATGCCGTATGCAATGCTGATAAGTGTATTATAACAATAAAAGATGATGGCAAAGGAATAGCAAAGGATAAGCTTGACAATATATTTAACAGGTTCGAGAGTGGAAAAAGCTATAATTCCCTTCATACAGGAATAGGCCTTAATCTTTCAAAGCTTATAATTGAGGCACATCACGGAAGCGTAAGTGTCAATAATAATGAAGACGGCAGGGGAGTAAGCTTCAGGATAATTATACCTAAATATAATATGAAAAGGAAAGCAAAATAGTAACTATACCAATATAATAACGATTGTAAGATTGCTGTAAGATTCATAGGATATTCTAGTTATAACATAAAAGAAAGGAGTGGCTGATATTAATATCAGAGTAATGACGTGAATATTCTAAAAATAACATTTAAAAGCGTAAAAAGAAGATACAGGCAGATTATAAGAGCGGCACTTACAACATTATTTGCAGTATTTTTTGTAACAGCAGTTCTTATATTTCAGGAAAATATGTATCAGTGGCAGATGCAGTCCAATAAAGACAGATTTGGCGACTGGTTTATCATGGATATAGGAAGCAGGCAGCCGGATAGTAATCTTATAGACCACATTTATATTGAACAGCCGGTAAAGGTGTCAAGAAGCGTTAATGTTCTTAACGATGACTGGCAGAGTGCAGGCTTTTATGTAGGAAGTTTTTCATCAGAGTTTCTTGCACAGTCACATATAAAGCTTGATGAGGGAAGACATCCAGAAAATAGTGATGAGATAGCAATGGACTGGAACACACTTCTGACACTCGGTTATAAAGGTGAGATTGGTGAGAGTATTAATCTTAAATATTGTGACAATAACAGCATAGGTAATAAAGAGAAAAGAAATGATAAGAATTATACACTTGTTGGTATATACAGAAATTATACTAATATATGGAATAATGGAAGGCAGATACCATCGGCAGTTGTAGTGGACAGTGAATTATCACAATTTAATTATGATACACGTTCGGTTTTCTTATATCCTATAAAGTCTTCAATAAAGACTGATGACTACAAAGCAGTATTTGACTCTATAAAGGAAAAGACATCAAAGAGTTATACATACAATTCAGGTGTATATGATTATAAGCCTTGGGGTTCAACAAGCATATATATTTATATGTATTTAATAGTTATGGCAATAGGAATAACAGCACTTTCTTACCAGCTTATTGAGTATAAGAATACAAGAAAGGCATCTTATAAGAAATATGCTTCCTTAGGTGCAGACAGTTCACAGCTTAGAAGAATGTATATTATTGAAAATGCTTTGATAATAGTTCCAGCAGCATTGATAGGAATAATTACAGCATTTTTGGCTGGAGGAATTGTAGGAGGCATACTTGAAGGAAAGGCAGGATTTTCATTTTATACAATTAATGTTTCTATTGTGTTAAAAAGTATTGCTTCTGTTGTAATAGCAGTTGTAGTTGAGGAGATAGTAGGACTGTTATCTAATGTTATGGATACAGTTAAAGAGAAGCGTCTTAAGGCAGGAAGCAAAAAGCAGATAGTTAATATTGAGGTTCGTAATAAGAATACATCAGGCAGAAAATCCAAGCTTAAGGTATCTAATGTAAGCCGTGTAATTACAAGCAGGCTTATGAAGCGTGATGGTGTAGGAATGATAATAGGTGTAAGATTATTTTCACTGTTTATCTGTGTTGTACTTGTATTCAGTGTTTTGAAGATAACTACATCATTTGATAAATATAAGAAAAATAATTCACTTCCTGATATATATGGATATCTGGATGTACCATCATCTAATTATAGAACTGATATGATATATATATCTTACCTTAAAGATTTTGATAACTATCCAGATAAGTCGTTAAATATGGACGAATTTACACAGGATGATCTTATCAATAAAGAATACAACAGCAGGAACAGATATAATATTCCGTATGCTGAATTACGCCAGTTGATATTAGATAATGGTATGACAGCATTATTTACATCTATACCATATAATTCGCCAGATAGAATTATAAAGTCTAACTGTGCAATAATGAATTCACCTTTGGCTAAAGATGGTAATAATAGTCTTATAGAAGGTGTATCATCTGATGTTATAGATGGTTTAAATGAAATACCGGGTATAGTTTCAATTGATTATTCTATATTTGAGTCAGAAAGAACGTGGTACTGGGATAACCAGGACTATCATAAGATGGGAATTGACAAGATTATAGCTGCACAGAAGGCTTCATCTATAGCTAAAACTATGAAAGATCCGACTTATGGAAGCCGGTATGTATTTGCAACAGAATATGTAAATCCAACAAAGGAAATATATGATATAGCAAGCAAATATATTGATAAATCCAATATTAATTATGATGACTTTGCAAGTGGAAAACAGGTTATAGTATTTATACAGGATAACTGTGAGGGTGATTATGATGATACATTAAAAGCTGGTGATACATTATATTATAATTATTATAATGTTCCATTTGGACAGTGTAATAAAGCAGGGTATATTACATCAAGCAATGCAGTATATCCATATGATATTCCATTTTTCAATAAATATAATAATAGTGGAAAAATTGATTTACAGGTAGAACTAAAAGATGAGGATAACCCTGATACAGCAAGTACAACATATAGTTTCACACAGACTGATTTAGAGGTGGAAACAATGTTTGGTGCCTGTGTAGCACCTAAGGTGGCAGCAGTTATTAAAGTTACAGATGAGGTTAAGGAAGACTTTAATGGTATAATGCCAGATTATGGTTATTACACAGCACTTGCAAGCACGGAACTTGCTAAGCAGGAGGTAGATAACCAGAAAGACCTTATGCTAAGAATTACGGGAGAAGAACTGACAGACGGAATAGATTTTAAATTACAGTATAATCAGATAAAGATAGATTACGACCTTTCATCAACATTTTCTGCTACTAACAACAAAGTCGCACTTTACCTTAAGAGCAATAATATTACTTATAAGTCAAATGTTGACAGCAAGAATGTATACAGAACGCAGCTTGTTAATAACATACTGCAATATGGAATAACTATAATGGCGGTAATAATTATCCAGCTTCTTATAATGGCAATAATTATAAGAAACAGGATAGAAAGCAGACACGGCAAGTTCATTCTCTTTAGAAAAATGGGGATGACAAGAGGGAAATTACTTGGAATATGTATGTGTGAAGCACTTAGGGAATCACTGTGGTGCATAGTAACACTTCCGCTTATGCTTATATTGGAAGTGCTGATATATTCAAGTAATATAAGGAAATTATAGTTATATAGGCACAGGCAGCTTATAAATATATATTTGATTAGGTAATATTAAAAATAATTATATGTGGAATTACATATATGCAATTAGAGATTTAGAAATGGAGGATAAGTATGGAGGCTATATTACAGGCTAAAGAAATATCCAGGACATATCATACAGGAAGTGTAGATGTTCCTGCATTAAAGCAGTGTTCCCTTGAATTCGGGAAAGGCGAATTTACAGCTATTATAGGAAAGAGTGGTTCGGGAAAATCTACATTATTAAGAATACTTGGAAGTATGGATACACCAGATACAGGCAGTATATTAATAAAAGGCGAGGACATAACACATATGAAGGACAAGAAGCTGTCAGGTTTTAGAAGAAGAAATATAGGCTTTATATATCAGGATTACAGCCTGTTTCCAGAATTTACATCATATGAAAATATAGTTATGCCAATTCTACTTGATGGAAAAAAGCCAGATGATGCAAAGGTTGATGAGATATTATCAGAATTAGAGATAAGCCATTGCAAGAATAAATATCCATCAGAAATGTCAGGTGGAGAACAGCAGAGAGTGGCAATTGCCAGAGCACTTATTACAAGTCCGGCGGTTATATTTGCTGATGAGCCTACAGGAAATCTTGATGCGGGAAGTGCAGAAACAGTTGCAAAGATGTTATCAAAAGCAAGTCAGAAATACGAGCAGACAATAATAATGGTAACACACGACAGACAGATGGCTGATTACGCAGACAGGATAATTACTATTTCAGATGGACAGATACAGTAATTAAGTGCTTAGTGTTAATCTATTCAGGGGAATGATAGATAATACTAAGCACTTTATTTTATGCTCTAGAAATTACTTTATTAAGTATTTATAATCCATTAATGTATCGACTTATAGGACAAAGAATCATATATGCAATCATCAAAGTTATCCAATCATCAAAAGCACCCAATCAATAAAGTTACAATAAGGTATATTATACTTAAATATTTTCGTATCGTGGAAGTTCAACTATTATGGCTTCGTGATGTACAGCAGGCAGGAACTTCTCCATAACTTCATTTGTCTTTAACTTAAGGCTTGAAGTGTTGATACAAGGGTGACAGCCAAGAGAAGCCTCTTCAAGGACTTCCCTATCGATAAGAAGCTGGACGTGGTTGCCTGTATCATTCATAAGTCCCATGATAGATACTGAACCCGGTGTTATATCAAGGTATTCTTTCATATATTCCTCATCGGCAAATGAAAGTCGTGCAGAGTTAATCTGCTGGCTTAAATCTTTAGTCTTAAATACTTTATCTCCAGGCATCATAAGAAGATAGAATTGTGTTTTCTGTCTGTTGCATAAGAAAAGGTTTTTGCATATAAGTGTGCCAAGAATTTTATCGATATCGTTGCATACTTCCATAGTTGTTGCTGGTTCGTGGTCGGTTCGATAGTATTCCATTCCTAACTGGTCGAGTAGGTCATATACTCTTATTTCTTTATCAAGTCTGTCAGCTTCATTGGCTGGTCTGCCTTTTATTAGTTCCATAGTGTTCTTGTAGTCCTTTCTTATGATTATAGTGTATATAATTGATTATAATGTATATAATAATTTACTTTAGTATATTGATTTATTGTGGTTAATGCAAGTTATAAAGTGAGATATTAGAGGTCTGCAATATAATATAGAGTATTGGTGTTTGATGTAGATAAGGTTAAAAATAATACATTGTTATAACAATGTATTGACAAAACAACAGGAAAGGCATATTCTAATATTAGAGTAAATTTATAATTTGAAAGGGATGGTAATTATGGCTAATACTAATGTGACTATGAGAATAGACGAGAATTTAAAAAGTCAGTTGCAGGAGTTAGTATCAAATCTTGGAATGGATATGACAACATTTTTTACTATGGCGGCTAAACAGGCAGTAAGAGAGCAGGCTTTACCATTTCACCCGGATATGAATGTTGGGAGATATAGCGATAAAGCATATCAAATGGCAATGGCAAATACTAATTATAATGCTGATGGTAAAGCTGTAATAGCATCAGATGATGAATGGGTAGAAGAAACTGAATGGGATGATATGTTTGAGCAAATGAAAAAAGAAAGAGAGGCAGAATGAGAAAAGGAGAAGTATGGTTTGTAGAATTTCCGTTGGAGGAAGATGCGAGTAGAATAATAAATAGACCAGTTATTGTACTTGATGAAAATGTATTAGGGGTATTATCAGTGAAGATAACTAAACATAAAGTAAGAAAGGAAGACCCTTATGATATTCCAATTATATATTGGAGTGAAGCAGGGCTGAGATTAGCTTCAACTGCTAGAGTATCAAAGGTTACAGTGCTTAATAAAGATAGCTTTATATTTAAAATAGGAAATCTTCACAATGATGATATGGATAGAATAGAAGCTATGTATAGCAAATTTCTTGAAGATAATAATATTATATAAAATATAATAAAACCAGTCATATGATGTCATTCCCCATAAAGAAGGCAGGGGATATCATATGGCTGGTTTTATAAAGTTAAACAATGAAGAATATTAATACATTTGATTAACAGATGTATTGTAAGTTAATATCTGATTACTGGAAATCGCATATATCAATCATAGCCTCAAGCATTTCCTTTTCCTCAGGCTTTTTCTTAGTAAGTCTTGCGGCTGCTACGATAGGTATCCATTTATCAACGTAGCGCTTATCTGTAGATGTTTTCTCACAGAACATGGTTATGTACTTATCGGCAAGTGTTTCATCACTTAGCTTAAGTGTAAGGTAGGTGTTTGCTGCATCAGCAGAAGCATTCCCCTTAGTTGCGTGTACCCAGTCAACAGCGGTAATAGCAACAATCTGGTTCTTATCATCAGTCTGGACAATTATATTCTCAGGGCAGTAATCACCGTGGCATAGCTTTTTATGGTAAGGAAGCTCTGAAAGTCTTGATTCAAGCTCATATTTTGTATCAGCAGGAATATTAAGCTCGTTTATCTGACGTTCAAGTTTGCTTTTCATATCAACCAGAAGAGGATTGCTGTGTTTGTTTATGGCTATCTGGTAATCAACCATAGCCTCTATGTAAGCATCTGCATTTTCAGGGTGTTTAGCTAACAGCTCTTTTAAAGTTTCTCCTTTGGCATATTCGCTTGTTATAGTCCACTTTCCATCAACTACTGATACGTTAAGAAGTCGTGGTATATCAAGTCCTGTATCCTCGACTCTTGCTGTGTTAAGTGCTTCATATAATACATCAGATTTATTGTAAGATAGTGCAAATACCTTCTCAGCCTTATCCTTATCAACATAGACTGACTTTAATGCACCTTTATATATACATTTTTTCATAATAATCCTCATTTCTGCGCACACTTTCTGAACATAATGGGGTTGTGCCAGGTGCGCACAGACACAAATCCCGCGTGTAAAAATATATTCTCACATTAATTTATTTTCGTGATTTATTCTAGTAATCTATTTTCCATAGTAAGCCTTAAGATACATAGCCTTTATTTCGCTCATAAGAGGATATCTTGGATTGGCACCTGTACATTGGTCATCAAAGGCATTCTCAACCATCTCATCAAGTGTAGCAAGGAAATCTTTCTCATCAACACCATAGTCTTTGATAGTTTTCTTGATTCCAACCTTGTCCTTAAGTTCTTCAATGGCTTTTATGAAATTCTCAAACTTTTCATCAGCGTTCTTACCCTGAATTCCGAGGAATTCAGCACATTCAACGTATCTTTCCTTGCAGTGAGGATAAGCATACTGTGAAAAGGTTCCCATCTTTGCTGGGACTTCTGCAGCATTAAAACGCATTACATCTGTTATAAGAAGTGCATTAGCAATGCCGTGAGGTATATGGTGGTAAGCGCCAAGCTTGTGTGCCATAGAGTGGCATACTCCAAGGAAGGCGTTGGCAAATGCCATACCAGCCATAGTTGAGGCGGTAGCCATCTGTTCTCTTGCTTTGGCATCGTGTGACCCATTCTCATATGCGGCTGGAAGATATTCAAATATATTCTTCATAGCTTTAAGTGCAAGACCGTCTGTATAATCAGTCGCCATAATAGATGCATAAGCTTCAAGTGCGTGAGTAAGTGCATCTATACCAGATGAAGCAGTAAGTCCCTTAGGCTGATCCATACACATATCAGCATCAATAATAGCCATCTTAGGAAGCAGTTCATAGTCAGCAAGAGGGTACTTTATGCCAGTTTTTTCATCAGTAATAACTGCAAAAGGAGTAACCTCTGAGCCAGTACCAGAGGAAGTAGGAATTGCTATAAAGTAAGCTTTTTCTCCCATTTTAGGGAATGTGTATATACGTTTTCTTATATCCATAAATCTCATAGCCATATCCATAAAGTCAACCTCAGGATGTTCATACATAACCCACATAATCTTGGCAGCATCCATAGCAGAGCCACCACCGATAGCTATGATGCAGTCAGGTTCAAAGCTGTTGATAGCCTTAGTTCCCTCAATGGCACACTCTAAGGTAGGATCTGGTGCAACGTTAAAGAAGGTTGTATGTGTTATGCCAAGTTCATCAAGCTTGTCAGTAACGCACTTAGTATAGCCATTCTTGTATAGGAACTGGTCTGTTACAATAAATGCTTTCTTCTTTCCTAATACGGTCTTTACCTCGTTAAGTGCAACAGGAAGACAGCCTTTTTTGAAGTATACCTTTTCAGGGGCTCTAAACCACAGCATATTTTCTCTCCTCTCAGCAATGCTCTTAATGTTAATTAAGTGCTTAGGACCAACGTTTTCTGAAACTGAGTTTCCACCCCATGATCCACATCCTAGTGTTAATGATGGTGCTAACTTAAAGTTAAATAAATCCCCGATAGCTCCTTGTGCTGCTGGCATATTAATTAGAGTTCTAGCAGTCTTCATTCTTTCACCAAATGTTAATATTCTATCTTTTGACTTTATTTGATCTGTATATAGTATTGAAGTGTGTCCCATACCACCTAATTCAATTAATCTATCAGCCTTATCTAAAGCTTCTTCGAATGATTTAGCTTTATACATAGCTAATACTGGTGATAACTTTTCATGTGAGAATGGTTCTTCTAATTCAACTGAAGTTACTTCTCCAACTAAAACCTTAGCTGATTCTGGAACATTCACTCCTGCCATTTGTGCAATCTTATATGCTGATTGACCAACCATATCTGCATTTAGGCCACCTCTATCATTTAAGATTACTTTTCTAACCTTATCTATTTCTTCGCCCTTAAGGATATAAGCTCCTCTATCTGCTAATTCTTTCTTAACTTCATCATAAACTTCTTCTAAAACAACTATTGATTGTTCTGATGCACATATAACCCCATTATCAAATGTCTTAGATAATAAAATTGAGTTTACAGCCATTTTTACGTGAGCTGTTTCATCTATAATAGCTGGAGTATTTCCTGCACCAACTCCTAAAGCTGGTCTTCCTGATGAGTAAGCAGCCTTAACCATTGCCGGACCACCTGTAGCTAGTATTATATCTGATTCTCTCATAACATTTCCTGATAATTCAACTGATGGTTCATCTATCCATCCTATAATTCCTTCTGGAGCACCAGCTTTAACTGCTGCATCTAAAACAACCTTAGCTGCTGCTATTGTAGCTTTCTTAGCTCTTGGATGTGGACTTATGATTATTGCATTTCTAGTTTTTAAAGCTATTAATGTTTTAAATGAAAGATATGCTAGTGGTGAAATAAGCTTTGAGGAATATGAAGAAAGAAAGAGTAATTTAAATAGAAAGTAATATAATTTTATAATTTTCTTATCTCAGTATGAGAGAGGAGGATATTTGTTTTACTGATGAGATGGAAGAAGTGAAACAAATATCCGTTTTTTTACAGAAAAAAATAATGTATAATAAGATTGTAGAATTAATTTTTAAGAGGGAATAGATTATGAAGAAGAAGGTATTTGTAATACTAGTGGTGATTATTTTATCTATAGGTGGATATGCACTTTATAAGGCAATAAATTTAGATCCAAGTATAAATTCTATTGAAGAGATGGATGTTATGAAGTTTGAAGGGGTAGAACATTTTCCAATGTTTAGTATAGAAGAAAATTTTAAGGATAAAGACAAAGGTAATATAGCAAAAATATTAAATGCTTTAAAGGATAGAAGTAGGAAAAATGATAAATTTCTATTAAGCAATAGTAAAGGGTATTCTATTGATATGATGTATAAGGAAAAAAGTAATGAAGAAATTTTAACACAATATAAATATAAGCTATGGGTTAAAGATGAAAGTGTTTATATAACATTACATTCAAATGAACAAAAGTGTTATAAGTTAGGTGATAAAAGCGCAAAGATAATAATTGAATATATGGAGTCTGTAGTTGGATAAAAAAACCTCCGAGAAATCGGAGGTTTTTTAGTTAAGAATATCTTTACATAAGAACGGGTGTTCTGTTATAATAAATGCGAACAAATGTTTGTATTGGAGTGGAAGTTATGAAAGTAGTATCAAAATCAATTGATGTTATAGCATGCTTTGAAAAAGGTGGTATAGTAAAACCTTTAAGGTTTAGAATAAGTGAAGATGAAGGAGAAAAAGTAATTAAGATAAATAGGATAGTAAATAGGGAAATAGAAAAGCTTGCAGGAAATATAATGGAGAAGTTTGTATGTATAGCTTCAGTTAATGGAGTAGAAAGAATTTTTGAAATTAAATATGAGCTGCTAACTAAAAAGTGGATTCTATTTAAGTTTTAGGTGAGTTAATATGAGTAGTAGAATAATATTTCATATTGATGTTAATTCAGCTTATCTTTCGTGGACAGCAGTAAACCTTCTTCAACTTGGGAAAAGTACAATAGATATTAGAGAAGTACCTTCAATAATAGGAGGAAGAACAGAAGAGAGGCATGGAATAGTATTAGCAAAATCAATACCTGCTAAAAAATTCAAAATTAAGACAGGAGAATCTACTTATGAAGCTTTAAGAAAGTGTCCTAAGCTATTAATATATACACCAGATTATGGGCTATATATGCAAAGCTCTAATGCAATGTATAAACTTTTATGTGAATATTCCCCTAAGATACAAAGGTTTTCTGTAGATGAGGTATTCATTGATGTATCGCATTATAAAGAAAATTATATGGAAAAAGCAGTAGAAATTCAAAGTAGAATAAGGAATGAACTTGGGGTTAATGTAAACATAGGTATAAGTACTAATAAGCTACTTGCAAAAATGGCAAGTGATTTTAACCCTAAGAATTCTATTCATACACTTTTTGAAAATGAAATAAAAAAGAAGATGTGGCATTTACCCGTAGAGGAGATTTTTATGGTTGGTAGGGCAACAAAGAAAAAGCTTGAAAAGTTAAATGTAGAAACTATAGGTGAGCTTGCAACTTATAATGTTGAAATTTTAAAGAGTACATTTAAAAGCTTTGGAATAGTTCTTCATAATTATGCAAATGGAATAGATTCTTCAGAGATAAGAAGCACAAGCTATATAAATATGAAAGGTTTAGGTAATTCAACTACCATTCCATGGGATGTTACAAAGAGAGAGGAGGCTCTAAGGATTATTCTTTCTCTTGTAGAAATGATGAGTTTAAGGCTTAGAAAGTGTAATAGTTTGTGTAGAGTGGTTGTAATTTCTATTAAAAGTAATGCCTTTGAAAAATATAGTCATCAAAGGAAGATGGAGAATTATACAGATTGTACAATAGATATTTATAGAGAAATAGTTAAGGCTTTTGATGAAGTTTGGAGTAAGGAGCCTATTAGGCAGATAGGGGTAAGGATTACTGATTTATGTTCAAATGAATTTTTTCAAACTTCACTTTTTGATGGTGAAAGGATTGATAAACAAAGAGCACTAGATAAAACTTTAGATTCTTTAAGAAGCAGGTTTGGAAGTAAATCGGTTGTTAGATCAACTTTTATTAATTCTGGCATAAGTCCTTTAAGTGGAGGAAATGGGGAAGAGGATTATTTGATGATGAGTAGCGTACTTTGAGATAAGAAAGATAAGAAGGTACAAGGTAAGAAGATAATTAAGATAAAAGAGATAATAGGGATAAGGATGAAATTCTGCTGGTGCTAGGATTTCTACAGTTTATTAGTGGGGTGTAGTGATTTGGAGGATTTGTCTTTTGGGAGTAGTTTAGTATGTTATTTTTAGATAGTCTATATTAGAATTCTCCATGAGCTGATATTGAAGTGATAAAATGAGAATGATACAATGAAAATTATGGAATTTAAGCTTATTGGCTGACTTTTTAAAGAAGTAGTTAATAGATGAGGGGAGAGTATAAAATATGAAACTTAATCTTATTTATTTTAGTCCTACTGGAGGAACAAAAAAGGTTTTAGATATTATTAGTGAAGAATGGAATTGTGATAAGAGAGAAATTGATTTATCTTTAGCAGAAAATGATTTTTCTAAGTATAGTTTTAAAAGAGATGATATTTGTATTGTTGGAGTTCCTTCCTTTGGTGGACGTGCTCCTCAGGTAGCTTTATCTAGAATTAAAAAAATGTCTGGTGGGAGTGTAAATACTATAATGGTAGCTGTTTATGGGAATCGAGCATATGAAGATACTTTATTAGAGCTTGAAGATATATTAGAGCAATGTAATTTTCATTGTATTGCAGCTATTGCTGCTAATGCAGAGCACTCAATTATGCATGAGTTTGGAAAAGGTAGGCCAGATATTGAAGATGAAAAAGATTTAAAGGGATTTGTAAAAAAGATTAAAGCAGTCCTTAATGAAAATTGTGAAGAAAAAGTTGTACAGGTTCCCGGTAATAATCCGTATAAAGAATTTAAGGTTGTTCCATTTATCCCGATTGTTAGTAATGAATGTAATAAATGTGGCCTATGTATTAAAAAATGTCCTACTAATGCCATATGTAAAGATAATCCACTATTTTTAGATGAATCAAAGTGTATTTCATGTATGCGTTGTATATCTATTTGCCCTAAGAATGCACGAATGCTAGATAAAGAAAAGTTATATTTATTGATACAAAAGTTAGAGAAGGTATGTAGTTCTAGAAAGAGTAATGAGCTTTTTATTATTTAATAGAAAAAAGAGGCATTTATGCCTCTTTTTTTCTATAATCAATTGGAGATATTCCTGTAATTTTTTTGAATGTTGTACTATAGTAACTTTGATTTTTAAATCCAGTAGCAAGAGCAATATCTAAAAGTGAATATTGCGTGTGTTTAAGCATCTCTTTAGATTTTTCAACTCTAAATGTATTTAAAAAGTTAGTAAAGGTAAGTCCAGTTTCTTTCTTAAAGACATTACAAAAATAACTTTTATTTATATTAAATTTAGAGCATAAACTTTCCATGTCTATTTCTTCATCGTAGTTATCATGAATATGCTTTATTGCGTTTAGAACAAATGGTGAATAGGCGTATTCACAGTGCATACTCATAAATTTATCTTTAGCTATTAATGTTAATAAATCTCTAAGATAATTTATGCAACATTCATTCTTTATATAAATAATGCCATCTTTATTTAAATCTTTATTAGTTGTAACAGGACCAAATATAAAAATAAGTGGTATTTGACATCTGGTAAATAGAGTAATTGCTGAATAAATCAAGTTATTCCCACTTTTTATATTAATGGGGTTATGATTTTTAGTTTCTTTTATTTTATGAATAATTCCTTCCTTTGAAAAAGTATTTAAATTCTCTTTTGTATAGTTGTAGTTAAATATAAGCTCAAAGTTTTTATTAAGTACAAGTATTGGAATGGAGGTACAGTAATAAAAGTCTTTAGCTATATCTTCAAATAAAAACA
>OHIM01001026.1_pt1 | contig 13121 bp, 9 predicted proteins | sample 1568271 | NCBI WGS metagenome assembly OHIM01 (sample SAMEA3879580, study PRJEB24766) | human gut metagenome | biome: human-associated habitat; feature: feces | place: USA | collected 1985/1987
TGAGCGTTTCTATCCCTGTTAAGTTCGATATGAACAAAAGCAACTACACAGGTGCTTCAATAGGCGGTTTTGAGCTTGGCAGCGGAAACTGTCTGATAGCCTATGCAAAAGACGTTTCAAGCAGTTGTAAGACAAGAAATGTTTACATAAGCGTCACAGACGAGCTTTTCAACGGCACACAGAATATAGCCCTCACAAACTACGGCACATCAAGTAAAGTGACCTGCCGCACCCCTCAGCTTATAAAGATAAATGACAATCTGTTCCTTGTTATGTGGGAAGAATACAACAGTTCCACAGGCAAGACCGCCACAAAGACCATGACAGTTGACTCAAACGGCAAAACTGTTACCAAAGCCATTTCTCACTCCTTCGGACTTTCAGATTGTCAACCTGTTGTATGCAGTGACGGCATGGTAAAATGGTATGTCACAAATAATTCAGCACCGACCCTTTACAAGCTCTCACCATTTGCGCTGGACGATTATCATGAACACAGCTATACAAAAACTGTTCTCAGCAACGCCACCTGCACCACCGCAGGCACAGTAAAATACACCTGCTCATGCGGTGACTCCTACACCGAAACTATCCCAGCCACAGGTCACAAGTCAAGCGGTTGGATAGTCGACAAAACGGCTTCTATCGGAGTTAAAGGCTCAAAGCACAAGGAATGTACAGTCTGCAAGAAAGTTCTTGAAACGGCTGAAATTCCTGCACTTTCAAGAATTAGCATTTCAAAGGCAAGCGTGACACTTTCCACTTCGACCTACGCATATGATGGCAAGACAAAAACTCCGTCCGTTACTGTAAAAGTCGGTGGAAAGACTTTGAAAAAGGATACTGATTACACTGTTTCCTATTCAAACAACACCAAGGTCGGAACAGCAAAGGTCACTATCACAGGCAAGGGCAATTACACAGGCTCAGTTTCTAAGACCTACAGTATCAAAAATGACTTCAAGAAAGCTACAATTTCTGGCATTTCAAACAAATCATACACGGGCAAGAATATCACTCAGAGCATTACTGTTAAATACAATGGCAAAACACTGAAAAAAGGCACTGACTATACAGTTTCATACTCAAACAACAAGAGCATAGGTACTGCCACTGTAAAAATCGCAGGAAAAGGTTCTTACACAGGCACTATCACAAAGACATTCAAGATAAATCCTGCCAAGCAGGAGATACAGAAGCTCACTGCTAAGAGCAAGGCATTCTTTGTGGATTGGGCGCAGAAAGGCTCTGCTACCGGATACGAGATTCAGTACGCTACCAACTCAAAGTTCACAAGTGCAAAGAAAGTTACCATAACAAACAACAAGACCGACACCAAGACTATTTCAAAGCTTTCGGGCAAAAAGAAATACTATGTTCGTGTTCGTTCTTACACAACTGTAAAGGGTACTAAGTATTATGGTGCTTGGTCGGCTTCAAAGAGTGTTACTACTAAGAAGTAATTTTTATCGTTTATGAAAACTCCCCCGTGCAGAGGTTTTCTGCATGGGGGAGTTTTTTTACGTTAAAGCGTACATTTTGTCGGCAAAGCCACCCTGAAATGTTACGACCGACCATAAAAAAAAACACCGCACAAAGTCTTACCTCTGTGCGGTGTAAATATCTACTTTATTACTTCCTCTTAGAAACCACCATAGCTGCACCTGCAAGTGCTGCCAGACCTATACTTATGCCCATTGCCGCATCTGTATTAGGGTTTGTGGTGCTGTTAGGATTTGTCGTTGTCTTTGATGATGAAGCCGCTGCGCTGCTGTCATTTGTTGCTTCAGAAGAAGCCTCGGAAGATGACTCCTCTGCTTTGCTCTCGCTGCTCTCCTCACTTGACGACTCCTCAACAACGTTATTGAACTCAACGTCGTCGTCCTTTGTCATTTCGTCAACGCCGTCGTTAACCAGCTCAACTCTCTCCCAGCCGTAAATACCTTCAATAGCATATGTAAGCTCATAAGCTGCTGTCTTCTGTGAAACAGCTGATGGGTGATAGTCAACTGCATAACCATTGTTTTCGCTGTCCTGAACGCTGAACTGGAAAACTGATACCTTGCTGTCGCCTGTTTCAGTCTTATAAGTGTCAACTGCATCTGTAATAGAAGGATAAAGCTCCTGTCCCATAATACCAAGTGTACAAAGTATCTCAGAATTTGGATTCTTAGCTCTTATCTCCTTGAGGAAATTTACATAGCCCTTTTCAAACTCAGCACACTTATCAGGGTCACCCTTTGTGTATGAGTTATCGTTTGTACCAAGATTTACAACGATAAGCTCAGGCTGATACTGTGAGAAATCCCAATCATAATTAGCTGTCTGTTCACCGTCGAACCAGCTCCATGTAAAGCAGAACTTATCATAGAAATTTGGCACAAGCAGTGCGTCATTTATCTTGCCGTTGCCTGAATAACCAGAGATCACACCTGCTCCGCTTACTGATACAAAGCTGTAGTCAGCGCCAAAATTCTGTGCTGCCTTGTAAGCATATGTCTTTGCGGCGTTCTCGTTGTAGATAGAAAATGACTTTCCAAGTGGATCGTCAACACCGTATCCACAAGTGATAGAGTCACCAATAAACTCGATAGAATGCTTTGCTGCCTCTGTTGGCTGTGGCTTGCCGTCTACCTCAAAGCTGTCAATTGCGATAACGCTCTGTGCAGCTTCTGAAAGCTTTATGAGCTTAACTGTGCTTTCGCCCTCAGGAAGATCTACCTCAACTGCGTTTGTCTTCTTATTTTTTATGTAGCCCTGCTTAACAAGCTTGCCGTTTACAAATACGCCAATTCTTGCCTCACCTACGCTGCCGTTTACATTGAAAACAGCCTTTGTGCCTGTGCATTTGAACTCGATACCGCTTGCAGAATAGCCAAGTATCGTTGTGTCGCCCTTTCTGTAAGTACGACCGATAAGCTTAACATTGTCGCTTGTTGCCTCGTAAGAGGTGAGCTTGTCCGTTGCTTCCGTGTCTGCCATGACTGTCATTCCCATGCATCCTGCTGCAATTGCCGCAGCACAGAAGCCTGCCAAAAACTTCTTCATACTATGATTTCCTCCGTTGTTTAATTTTTTTGTATCTTTTGCCTTAATATTTCTCGATCCAATAATTTAATTATACTCTATCTGCAAGATATATACATTAATTTATTATTAATATTTATTCACTATTTTATTAACGGGTCTGTTAGATATTCTTTATCCTCTTATAAACCACAGCCGACAGCGGTGGACAGACGAAACTGCCTGAAACGGGCTGTTTGTTCATCTTGCCACTTTCATCAAGCCTGAGATAAAAGCTTCCCTCAGGCAGACCGAAGCCCCTGTTCTCGTAGTAAGGATTAAGTGCGATAACATAGCATTCTCCGTCTTTTTCAAGCTTCCAGCTTACGCAGTTCCAATCGTCATTGTGCATAAAATGAAGATGTGCGTTCACGTCCTCTTTAGTATACATTCGGAAAAGCGGACTTCCCTTTCTCAGCCTTATAAGAGCCTTGTAATACTCAAAGACCTCTTTATATTCAAGCTTTCTGTTCCACTTTATGGAGTTAGTGTAGTCAGGCGCATTGTAGCTGTCATGGGAATAGATATTCACATCATTAGGCTCTTCGCCCTCTTTAAGTATCCTCGGCTTTGACCTAAGGAAATCCTGACCAAGCTGTATGAACGGCATGCCCTGTGAAAGTATCACTATTGCCGCCGCAAGCTTATCCATTTTTATCCTTACGCCCTCACTGTCATTCTTTGCCGATATACAAAGCTTGTCCCACAAAGTATTGTTGTCATGAGCCTCACAGTAATTCACCGCCTGAGTAGGTTCAAAAGCCCAGCAAGCTTCTTTTGCGTCATTTATCTGATAGTGTGGCACAGAGCCGGCTATACCACGCCTTAGGGTAGAAGCTGCATTTCTGTTTCCGCTGACAAAGCCCTTGTCATATGGATTGAAAGTACCGCCCTTAATAGAATCTCTGATGTTATCGTTGAAAAGTCCAACTCTTCCAAATTGATATGAGTTCCATTTATATGCAAGCCTGTCAGCAGGGAGCGGTGACTCTCCTCCCGTCCAGCCCTCGCCATACATTAGTATCTGAGGGTCTATCTTGTTAAGCTCGTCCCTTATGATGTTCACAGTTTCAATATCGTGAAGCGCCATAAGGTCAAAGCGGAAGCCGTCTATCTTATATTCCGTCGCCCAAAATCTGAGAGAATCTATCATGAATTTTCTCATCATCATGTGGTTTGAAGCCGTTTCGTTTCCACAGCCCGAGCCGTTTGAAAATGAGCCGTCATTTCTTATCCTATGATAATAATATGGAAAAGAACGCTCAAAAGCTGACTCCTCAGTATAGTAAGTGTGATTGTATACCACGTCCATAACAACGCCAATGCCGTTCTCGTGAAGTGCCATAACAAGCTGTTTGAACTCTCTTATCCTGCACTTAGGGTCATAAGGGTCTGTGGAATATGACCCCTCAAGGCAGTTGAAGTTCTTAGGGTCATAACCCCAGTTATATTGATTGAGCCAAGGCTTGCTCTCGTCCACAGTGGCATAATCTTCCACAGGAAGCAGGTGAACATGGGTTATACCAAGCTCTTTGAGATGCTCGATACAGGTATTCACGCCCTGATATTTCGTACCCTTATCGGCAAAAGCCACATACTTTCCTCTATGCTCAGGAGCAACGCCTGATGAACTGTCCGCAGAAAAATCTCTGACGTGGCACTCATATACCACTGCGTCGCAGGCGTTCCTGCACTTAGGCTTCTTGACCTTGTCCCAGCCCTCAGGGTCGGTGGTCTTGAAATTCACCACCGCACCAACGTTTCCGTTGACTCCGCAGGCTTTTGCATAGATATCTATAGTTTCATGTCTTGTTTTGTGGTCAAACTCAAATGTATAGGTATAAAAAACACCATCAAGGTCACGGAGTATCTCCACATACCAAACACCGTGGTCAAGCCTTTCCATAGGCAGGCTTTCAAGACGGCTTTTGCCCTCGCCGTCAAGATACAGATTAAGATAAACTCCCGTTGCAAGCGGCGACCATGTTTTGAACACAGTTTTGCCCTCTTTCATGACCGCACCCAGATCGTTTCCTATATATTGATTATCTCTGTCGAACTGTTCATAATTCAATCTGTACATCAACCATGCCCCTTGCCTATGTTTTTTACTTCTTAGATATTTTTACTTCAGACTTTCGCCAAGCACCGAGCCTTGAAGAAGCTTAGTTTCAAAGCCCTCCCTCGTATTTTTAAGCAGGTCATCGCAAAGCTTTACCTTGTCCTTTTCAAGAAGCAGCAGGATAGTTGAGCCGCCGAACTCGAAATATCCCTTTTCTCCGCCCTTTGTGACCTTTACGCCGCCCTCAGTGTGCAGATTTGATATCCTGCCCACCATAAGAGCACCGACTTCCATTTGAATAATATCTCCGAACTGCTCCGTTCTTATCATGCAATATTCTCTGGAATTTTCCTTGAAAACAGGCAGATAATTGTTCACCACAGGGTTCACAGTGTGAAGGATACCATTTATCTTTCTGTTGTGGCTCTTTACACCGTCTGCACAATAGCAATAGCGGTGATAATCGTCCACTGAAAGTCTGATGATAACTGCATAGCCACCCTCATAACGCTTTGCAAGCTTGCTGTCCCTGAGAAGCGAGGCGGTATTATACACTGCGTTCTTTATAATAAAGGTATCAGACTGTGTTATCTTATAAGCAGTCACCTTGCCGTCTGAAGGTGACACCAGCAGATTCTTGTCCTTAGTGATAAAACGTCTGCCAGGCTTTATTTTTCTTGTGAAAAAGTCATTGAAAGAGCGATACATTCTTTCCTCATAGTCAAACATATCTATTCCGTTATTTTCTGCAAAGCCGAAAATAAAAGGCACTGAGAACTTGCTGTCAAGTATCACTCTTGCGCACTTTGAAAATATCGGACAGCCGAGAAATTTCATAAGCGCCCTGCCCATTGTCGAGCTGTAGGCAGCCGCAAGAAAGCTATCCTGAGATGTGGTCTGTTCATATTCTCTGCCCTGTCTGTCACGATATTTCATCTGTTTCTCTCCTTTTATTTACATTATTGTAGGGGACGACACCCCCGACGTCCTGTTTTTCACACACCTGTCCGGCAAAAACATTTCCCATTCAGGTAACTTTTATCTTAGATTATATGCTGCATTTTAAGATAGCCGAGAAGGATTATCGCACCTATAGTAAAGAGTATCAGCACGCCCTTCATGGAAAGCTTCTTGACATTTATTTTCAATACAAAGAGTATTGAAATAAGTATCATAAAGCTATGGAAAACAAATGGAAAAATATTTCTCGGTATATTGTGCTGACCCATGAACAGCAGAGGAAGTATCATAGCAACTGTTGTAACAGGCAGACCCTTATATTCTTTTCTGTTCTCTGTTGTGTTTCTCTGACGTTCTTCCTCCATAACGTTGAAGTAGCCAAGTCTGATAACAGCGCCCAGAACTATCATAATGCTTGCGATAAGACGAAGCGGATAAACTGAATTGTAGTGATAGCCTATTACAGCAGGGAAAACGCCGAAGCAAACAAGGTCGCACAGTGAGTCGATCTGTATGCCGAACACCTTTTCATGCTCTGTTCTGTTTTTCATGCTTCTTGCTATCTTACCGTCAAAAAGGTCGCAGATACCCGAAAGAAGCAGGCAGAGAAAGGCTATGGACATATGATTTTCAAAGACCTGAGTGATCCCGAACACTGACGAAACAAGTCCTATGTATGTGAGTATTACCGAATAATTATAAAAACCGATCATTTTTTCTTTTCCTCTCATTCTTTTTCGACTTCTTTTTTAACTTCCTGCGACTCCTCAAGACCATTCTTCTTATCATTCCTCATAACGATAAAGTGAGCCACGAACGTTACCAATGCGCTCATTATCAGCAGTAAATAGAAGCTGAGTCCACGGCTCAGTAGCATTGCAGGCTTTACAAGCTCTGCGGTGAAAATGCTCATGAACATATAAGTGAAGCAGCCCTCTGTTACGCCTGCCGCACCAGGCAATGGCAGCATTTCAACTGCAACGCCTATCATAGTCTGAAGTGCGATAATATTCCAAAAACCTGTTCCGCTAAGGCCGTAGGACTTATACACTATCCATGTGACAGCCAGCAGGAACAGTCTCTGCACCAGTGTGATAAGAAAAATATTAATCACAGTATGCACATTGCTCTTTATATATTCCGAACCGATCATGTAATTGTCGCAGATACGCTTTATTTTGTTTATGTATTTTTCGTTGTTCTTTTCTTTGAGTATCCTTATGCGTGTCAGAAGATTTATAAGCTTTATGCCCATTTTTCTCGCCCACAAAGGCTTATAGAAAATAAACACAAGCCCTGCGATATAGGCGATATTCAGTATAAAGCCGATAAGCAGAAGCCACCAAAGCCGTCCCACATGAAGCTTTATAAAGCCAAAGTTGAAAAGCAGGAACGCCACTGCAAGAAGCACCTGCACAGCCTTGAAAGCTATGGTGATGATAAGCATTATCAAGGTGGAAAAGCCTATCTTTATGCCGTCTTTCTTCATGTAATACATCTGCGCAGGCTGTCCGCCGGAAGCAGACGGCGTTATACAGCTAAAGAAAAAGCCTATGAACGAGTATTTCAAACAACGCCTGAAAGGAGTTTTTACTTCAAAAAGCCTCAGCATATACTTTATTATGACCGACTCCCCTGCCACATAGCAGAACACGCACACCGCACCCACTGCAAGCCAGCTTTTCTTTGCAAGGTGAAGATCCGCCACTATGTCGGAAAATTCTTCTCCTCTGAAAAGCAGTCTGACTGTCAGCCAGCCTATGACCACAATAAAGAATATATTAAGAACATATTTCAGGTTCTTTTTTATTTATAATTGACAATAATATCCGGTAAACTATCTACTGCTTTTTGTTTGAGTTCATCTATGATATGAACATATTTTTCAGTGTGCCGGGTAGTAGAATGTCCTGCAAGGCTGGCGGCGGTCTTGATATTAGCTCCATTTGCCATAATGTTGGTGATAAATGAGTGCCGGGCACAGTGGAAGGTGATGTGCTTGTGTATATTAGCCCTTTTGACCCATTTGTTTAAAATTCTTAGTGTGTAAGAATAGGAGGGGAGCCCGAATACCAACTCCTCGTTAATGCCTTTATGTCTTTGCAGGAGCTTGATGGCAGTGTGGTTTAAGTTTAGATGCAAGATTGCGTTTTTGGAGTGTGACTGTACTTTCTGTTGTAGAATAGTAAGGCGGTTTGATGAGAAATCTATGTCTTTATATTGCAGTTGATGTACATCACACCAGCGCAGCCCGCAATAGCAAGAAAACAAGAATGCCCTTTTTACTTCGTTGTTGGGGCATGGAGTGATAGCAAGTTTCTGAATCTCTTTTAAGCTGAGGATTGCTTTGGTTACCTCATCAAACTGCATCAGGCGGATACCATCTGTAGGGTTAGAGGTCATTAACTTTTTTTCTATACATTTATTGATGCACATTTTGAATTTCTTGAAATATCCGATGGGAGTGTTACCTCGGAGATGATCCCTGAGATACTCAAGAAAATTTATACAAAAATCTTTTGTGAGAAGGGTTACAGGTAAGCTTTTCTTTCTTGTAAACAGTCGCAGATGGGTGATACATGCCCTAACCATTTTCTTGTCCTTTTTGTGATAGGTATCCAGGTATTGTCCTATCAGAATATAGAAATCGGGAACATTGCTTTTATCTGTTGGAAGTATATCATCGAATGTATTTTCTATATCGTTCAGATGATATTCAACAGATAAGAATTCTAGTTCCTTCTTTGCTCTTATCTGCCTGGCAATTAGTACCTTGTTTCTGTTTTCCGCTCTTCGCTCTGCACTGGTAGGAGCGTCCAGGATGATGCCCAAATACTCTTTGCGGCGTTTCCCGTTATAACTGTAATTCAAATAAAGCGAAACTCTTCCTTTGTTCAATTGTTTCTTTCCTAATGTAATTCCCATAATGAATAATAATTAATACAATAATAATGTTGAAAAGAAGGACCAGAGAGGGACTGAAAATGAATTCCTCCATCTTTCTTTCTATAATAATAATATCTTTTGTACCTTTGTGTCATAAACAAAAAAATGGAAGAAAATTTTGATATACGCGAGCAACAGCTCACAACTAAAGAACGCGATTTTGAGAATGCCTTACGTCCGCTGAATTTTGAAGATTTCAGCGGGCAGGATAAGGTAGTGGATAATCTGCGCATCTTTGTCAAGGCGGCGCGTCTGCGGGCCGAGGCGTTAGACCATGTTCTTTTGCACGGACCTCCCGGCTTGGGCAAGACGACCTTAAGTAATATCATTGCCAATGAACTGGGAGTAGGTTTTAAAGTGACCTCAGGACCGGTGCTGGATAAACCGGGTGATTTGGCGGGAGTACTGACCAGCCTGGAACCCAATGATGTGCTTTTTATTGATGAAATACATCGGTTGAGCCCTGTGGTAGAAGAATATCTGTATTCTGCCATGGAGGATTATCGTATTGATATAATGATAGACAAGGGACCTTCGGCGCGTAGTATCCAGTTGGAGCTGAGTCCGTTTACTTTGGTTGGAGCCACTACCAGGAGTGGGTTGCTGACTGCGCCTTTGCGTGCCCGTTTTGGAATTAATCTTCATTTGGAGTATTATGACGATGATGTATTGACAAGCATTATCCGTCGCTCTGCTAATATATTGAATGTGCCTTGTGACATGAAAGCAGCGGGTGAGATTGCTTCGCGCAGCCGTGGAACGCCCCGTATTGCAAATGCGCTGTTGAGGCGCGTCCGTGATTTTGCCCAGGTGAAAGGTTCCGGAAGGATTGATGTGGAAATTGCCCGGTTTGCTTTAGAAGCCTTGAACATTGACAGGTATGGACTGGATGAGATAGATAACAAGATTTTATGTACTATTATAGATAAGTTTAAGGGAGGTCCTGTGGGGCTGACTACTATTGCAACCGCTTTGGGTGAAGACGCCGGAACAATAGAGGAGGTTTATGAACCTTTTTTGATTAAAGAAGGTTTCTTAAAACGTACTCCGCGTGGACGTGAGGTCACGGAACTGGCCTATATGCACCTGGGACGGAGCATTTATAATAGTCAGAAGACATTATTTGATGATTAAAAGATGGCAGGATTAAAAGCATTAGCCAAGGAAACAGCCATATATGGGATGAGTAGTATCATCGGGCGGTTCCTGAATTATTTGTTAGTACCGATATATACCAACGCTTTGCCTGTGGAATCGGGGGGCTATGGTATCATTACCAATATGTATGCTATAACTGCCTTGCTGATGGTGCTTTTAACATATGGTATGGAAACCGGATTTTTCCGGTTTGCCAATAAGGGGGTGGATGATCCGATGCGCGTCTATTCCACTACTTTGCTTTCGGTAGGGGCGACTGCGCTCTTGTTTTTAATCGTTTGTCTTTCTTTTCTGCATCCCATAGCAGGTTTCTTGGGATATGGAGAGCATCCGTGGTATATGGGGATGATGCTGATTGTAGTCGCAATGGACGCTTTCCAAGCTATTCCTTTTGCTTATTTGCGATATAAGAAACGCCCTGTTAAGTTCGCTGCATTGAAATTGTTGTTCATTTTTGCCAGCATTGCCTTGAATATCGCTTATTTTGTAGGTATGAAAGGAGAGAATGTCGGAGTGGCTTTTGCTATAAATCTGGCTTGTACTTCTTTGGTGATGCTGTGTATGTGGAAAGAATTGGTGGGCTTCAGGTATGTGCTGGACAGGGAGTTGTTGCGGCGTATGCTGCATTATTCTTTCCCGATATTGATTCTGGGTATTGCCGGAATCTTAAATCAGGTAGCCGATAAAATTATTTTTCCGTTTGTTTATCCTGATAAGGCGGAGGCGACCATCCAGTTGGGTATTTATGGGGCTGCCAGTAAAATAGCTATGATAATGGCCATGCTGACACAGGCTTTCCGGTTTGCATACGAGCCGTTTGTTTTTAGTAAGAGTAAAGAAAAGGATAGTCGGGAAATGTATGCCAAAGCGATGAAGTTTTTCATTATCTTCACTTTGCTGGCCTTTTTGGCTGTTATGTTTTACCTTGATATATTGCGTTATATTTTAGGACGTGATTATTGGGTAGGGCTTAAAGTTGTACCTATTGTCATGGCTGCCGAAATGTTTATGGGTATTTATTTCAATCTTTCTTTTTGGTATAAGCTGATTGATGAAACAAAATGGGGAGCTTATTTTTCATTGGTGGGATGCAGTATCATTATCCTGATAAATATTTTCCTTATTCCGGTATTTGGCTATATGGCGTGTGCGTGGGCAGGTTTTGCCGGATATGGAGTAGCTATGCTTCTCTCTTATTTTGTAGGGCAGAAAAAATATCCTATTAATTATGATTTGAAAGCGATAGGTAACTATGTGGCGTTAGCGCTGGTACTTTACATTGTTTCAGTTTATCTTCCTATTCAAAATATATTCTTGTTGTTGGGTGTTCGTACATTACTGTTGTTATTGTTTGTGGCATATATTGTGAAAACGGACTTCCCCTTGCAGCAGATACCTGTTATAAACCGATACATAAAGAAATAGCTATGAGTGACCTGAAGAATGATTTGAAGAATGTGCCTTATATAAAGCAGTTCTTTGGTGAATATCTTGATTTGCGCAAGGATAAGGATAATGAAGCCTTGATTGTAGAAAGTATTCGTAACGGTGTTGAGTTCAAAGGAACTAATTTGTGGATTCTTATATTCGCAATTTTTATTGCTTCATTGGGCTTGAATGTGAATTCTACGGCAGTGATTATCGGTGCTATGTTGATATCTCCGCTGATGGGGCCGATTATGGGAGTGGGGCTGGCTATCGGACAGAATGATTTTGAACTGTTGAAACGTTCTCTGAAAAGTTATTTGGTGGCGACTGTATTTAGTGTGATTACATCCACGATTTATTTTTCGCTGACTCCGTTGGATGAAGTGCAATCGGAGTTGCTGGCACGTACTTCTCCTACTATATATGATGTGCTTATAGCTTTGTGCGGTGGTTTAGCCGGTATAATCGCTTTGTCTACAAAGGAGAAAGGGAATGTAATTCCAGGGGTTGCTATTGCTACGGCTTTGATGCCGCCTTTGTGTACTGCCGGATTCGGGCTTGCTACCGGAAATTTACTTTATTTTTTAGGTGCGTTCTATTTGTATTTTATCAATTCAGTATTTATCAGTCTGGCTACTTTTATCGGGGTGCGTGTCATGCATTTCCAACGTAAGGAGTTTGTGGATAAGGAGCGTGAGAAATTGGTAAAGAAATATATTATTTTTATTACTTTGGCTACGATGTGTCCTGCTGTTTATCTGACTTATGGCATTGTAAAAAGTACTATTTATGAAGCTTCTGCCAACAACTTTATCAACGAGGAGCTGAATTTTAATAATACCCAAGTAATAGACCGGAAGATTTCTTTCGAGAAGAAGGAAATACGTGTTGTGCTAATAGGCAATGAGGTTTCGGAAACAGAAATAGCAACCGCAAGGGATAACTTGAAACTTTTTAATCTGGCAGGAACCAAACTGGTTGTTCTTCAAGGAATGAATAATGATGCGATGGATATTGGCAGTATAAAGGCGCAAGTGATGGAGGACTTTTATAAGAATAGTGAGAAACGTTTGCTGGAGCAGCAGGAAAAGATTAAGTCTTTGGAAAACGAACTTAATGTATATGCCGCATACAATACCGTAGATAAAAAGATAATTCCCGAACTTAAAGTACTTTATCCTGCAGCAGAAGCTATAGCCATGGCGAAGACTGTGGAATTGCAGGTAGACTCAACCCAAACGGACACATTGACAATAGTCTTGATGAAATTCAGTAAAAAACCTGTAGGAAAAGAACAGGAAAAGATTTCCGAATGGTTGAAGGCACGTGTCGGGGCGAAAAAACTTAAATTAATTGTAGAATAAAACCATGAAAAAACTACTATTGCTGCTGTCTTTCCTGCCTTTATGTATATGGGGTAATGAGGGAATGTGGCTTCCTTGTTGCCTTAGCAAACAAACTCAACAAGTGATGAAAGAAATGGGATTGGAACTTTCATCTG
>OHIM01001028.1_pt1 | contig 13097 bp, 17 predicted proteins | sample 1568271 | NCBI WGS metagenome assembly OHIM01 (sample SAMEA3879580, study PRJEB24766) | human gut metagenome | biome: human-associated habitat; feature: feces | place: USA | collected 1985/1987
TACTACTATGGATGCTAAAACTATAATATCGTGGAAAGTAGGATTTAATATAGATTCAATTATATCAGCACATATTAGAATTTCTAATCCAAGTAATATATAAGTTCCTAAGCAATTTTTGACAATAGTAATCTTTTTTACAGCTTCAATTCTATCTTTAGATTTTATTTCAGATATAACAAAATTCTTTACAGTTAAGAGAACTCCCCATAAAAGAACCATTATTGATACTGCATTTATTATCCATATAGCACCTTCTATAGCATCAACAGGTTCTGTAGATTGAATGAAAATATTTCGCCACCCTTTACCTTGTTGCTGCTCAAACCATATATTAAATTTTTCATTAAATCCACTCATCATACTATTGAATTCATTTAAATTTTTAGGTCTTATAGCACCACAATAAGATGTATACCTTTCATCGGTTACAGTAGTAATCCCACTGGAAGAACTAACATATATTTGTGCTAAACTTAATTCATATATGCTACTAGTTCTAGTTAGAGATGGTGCTACTGGTTTACTTGATGCAGTTCCTTCTTTAATGAATATATCAACATTCATACTAGCTATATCTAACCTAACTACAATTCTATCTATTCTATCATAAGTAGCGTTTTTACTTACTGTAATAGTTTTAGTTGTATCCTGATATCCAAAATATCCATTTATAATTGCAAAACCTATAGCAACTCTTAAACTTGTACTAGAATATCTAGTTACTTTCAATCCCATATCTGAAGTGGTTGCATTAATACCATTTTCATATATATTACTAAAATATCTTGCTAAATCCTCTTGGCCATAGTTATTATTTCCATTAAAAAAACCACATTGCATTTTAACACCCCCTATATTCCTAAATATTTATTGTAATATTTAATAGATACTCCTTTTGATTCTAAACTTTTAGTTGAGTATTCTATAAGATTATCCCCTAATCCTAAATTAAAAAAAGTAGAATTTAAATTTATGTAGTTAAAAGCATTTTCTCTAACTCCATTCCTTTCTATTTCTACTTTTTTATTTCCGTATTCAGTTGTAATATATAATGTATCTTCTGAAGTAAGTTGTCTATTAACCTGAATAAACTCCCCAGTAGTTTTATTTTCTATACGTGGATCTATAGCTGGACCCTTAAAAATTATTTCAATAGGTGTATCAACATGGCCATCATTATATATATTCTTAATATTTTCCCCTTTTTGCTTTAGCGTAAAAGGTAAATTAAGTGGAAAGTTTAATCCACCAGTCCATGTAGTTAATTCAATTAACTTTTCATCTATATCAGTAAAGAATGGATTATGAGCTATTAAAATAACTTCTCCAGAGCAATCTTTTCGTCTTGAAATAATATTTATTATAGGTACACTTTCAGGAACACATTTTATCTTTCTTTCAACTCCAGCATAACTATAATATAAATATCCTTCCCCTAATTTAGGATTAAAAACTCTAAAAATTCTATCTCTAAATAACATTAAGTCCTCTTTTGAATCTGCTGCTAATGAAAATCCTATTACTAATTGCCTTGATTCTAAAAATGTCGAGTTATAACTTGAACCATCTTGTTTGTATCCTTTTGTTGAATTTATTTCAGTATCAACATTAGAGAAGCCATCAAGACTAGCTAAGAGGAACGGTTTATTTATAGAAAATGTTATAGATTCATTTAATTTATTAACAAATGTTACTTTCTGCATTATTCTCCTCCTTAAGCTAATCCTAATCCTAATTGTCTTTCTAAGTTTCTTTGTTGCCTCATAATTTCTCTTTCACTTAACTTTTCATTACTATAGAAATTATAAGTATTTCCACTACTTAATTTTTCCTTTGTTTCAGAAGCAGTATAAACTCTAGAACCTCTTGGCATTTCAACAAGTTCTGGTCCTTGTTCTCCAACAATAGCCATACCACCTTTAAAATAATCTGTTCCTTTATATAGCATTGGTATATTAGGTATATTAATTCCCTTACCACCAATTGCAGGAACCCAATCTGGTACTTGAAGCTTATTTAATCCATTAATAAAATTATTTATTATTCCAATTACAGTATTAATAGGTGATTTTACAGCTGTTACTATACCACTAAATACTCCTTTAACTATGCTAACTACACCTTCCCAAGCTCTACTCCAGTTCCCACTAAATACTCCTTGCACAAACTCTATAATTCCATTAAGAATAGGCTTTAAAGAATTATTCCAAACATCTCCTATACCTTTAAATACATTACCCACAATCGGTAGAATTCCATTTTCAAAAACATATTTAAATGCTGGTAATAGTATATTTTTAATAAAATCACCTATTGCTTGTAGTACTGGTTTTAATGCACCTTCCCAAAATGATTTTATAGTAACTACAAAATCATTAAATATAGTACTCATACCACTGCAATTTTCATCAAAATATTGTTTAGTTGTTTGTATTATATCAACTATAAAATCAAAAACTGGTTTTAAAATACTTTCCCAAACAACTTTTATAGAATCAGTCATTATTTGAAAATAAGTACTAATTGCATTAAATATAATATCACTATTAGCCATTAAATCTAAAAATATTTCTTTTATTATATTAAAAATAGGTTGTCCTAACGTATTCCATAGGTCTACAACTATATCCCAAAGACTTTGCCAATATTCAACTACATTACTAATCATATCAAGTACAGTATCTGGTATTTCTATTCCGAAAACTTCTTTGAATACAAACCAAATATTATCAACTATATCTTCTCCTTGTTCCATGCCTTCTTTAAATGAATTTATAGCATCTGATATTTTAACTACAAATAAGTTTGCATTTGAAACAAAATCTGCAAACATTTCAGCACCTTTTTTAGCAAGTGGTAAAAAGAAAGCACCTATAGTTTCAGTTATGTTTCCAAACTGTTCTTTTGCCTCATTAAGATAAAAGCCCATAGACCTATTGCCTTCATTCCAATAATCAACTGCATTTCCTGAAGCTTCAAGAGCAGCCTGATATATTACTTGTGCTTTTGTTGCATTATCTAATTTATCATATGTTCCAGAAAGACCTAAACTTAACATAGCTTGTTCTTTAGCTGCATCATTTATTTTAATACCATACTTTTCAAGACCTTTAGTACTTCCTGTCATAGCTGATTGAATATCATTTATAGCAGTTGCTGCATCTATTCCATTCCAATTAGCTAATTGAACCCCTAATTCAGTTGCTCCTTTAGCCATGTCAACACTAGCTTCTTTAGCCATTCCCATACCTTGAGTAATGTCTGCGATACTATTCATGTACCCAGCTATCGTTCCAGAACCCAATCCAAATGAACGCTCATTAGCTAGAGCCCAATCATTTACAGCTTCAGCACTATCACCAAATATAACATCTGTCTTCTTCATTGTTTGCTCTAATGCTTCTGCTGCATTAATGCAAGTTTTCCCAAAATCAGCAATAGCTTTAACTGTAAAAACAGTCCCTATTACTCCTGCTGCTTTCTTTGCCAAATCACCAAGTTTATCAAATTTTCCTCCAGTATCTTCAGCAGTTTTCCCAGTATCGGAAATACTTTTCTTAGCTTTATCGTTATCAACCATTATTGATCCAACAAGCTTAAATATTTCAATTGCCATTACCATCCACCTCCTTTAGAGTAAGATTAATAATGTTATTTACTCTACTTAATATTTCTTCAGTATCTAAGTTTTCAATTTCAACTTCTCCTGAAGGAATTATAGTACTTTTAAATTCTTCAAATGATATATAATTTTCTTTTGTCATATTAGGATATAAATTTGCCCATAATTGCCATATCTTCTCTTATCAGCTTCATAAGCAACTTTAATGAAGTCATATCCATCTTCAAACTCTTTCCTCATTATATATTCAATATTGTTATATCTTCTTAATAAAAGCTCCTCAGTTACTTCAGAAACTGTGAAGCTTTTGATAAAAAACTTTTCCACTTCTCAACTGATGCAATTTCAAATATTTTATCTATTAACTCTTCTGGATCTAATTCTCTAACTTCCTTTTCTGTCATTTCAAAAGGACCAGCTAAAAATTTATATATCTTTTCTTCACAATATTCATCTGCACAATTCCCTACAATTTCAAAAATAACACTCATTCCTACTTGTCTTTCATCTTGTGTCTTATCAATATTTTTAATTACTTCTACTATATCTGCTTCTTTTAAAACTCTAGCTAATGAAAAAATATCTTGTGTTTGTAAACTTCTCATTATAAATCTCCTCCAAATAAAAAAGAAGTTGTTTCCAACTTCTTTATTTTAATTATTAATTTTATTGTTCTTTTGGATAATAAATTGCATATGGTGGTGTTTCTAAGTCTTCTGCAATGTAATGTCCATAAACAGTTACACCTAATACAGCTTCTGATTTAGGCGAGGTTTGTAAGTCTAATCCATCCGTGCTTAAAGCATTATAAACTTGAATTATTACTGGTTCATTACTTCCACTTATAGTACCAATGTAAGTTATATTTTCAATATAATCTTCATCAGCTATTAAATTCTTCCCCTTTATTACATGATGTTTTGAATCATCTGTAACTTTTGTAGCACCTAATGCTAACTGTAAAGTTTCCTTAGTAGTTTCTATAAGATTCATTGACATGCTAGTTTCCCATTCATCAATTTCCTCTAACCCAACTGTTCTGACTGGTGCTCCATCAACTTCTATTTGTCTAATTGTTGCTACTGCCTTAAAACTACCTCCACCTCTAGTTGCCCCTATTAATTTACCTGCTTCTTTTGCAGTTTCATAAGTATCTGTTCCTACTTTAAAATTTTTAAAGTAGGCTCCTGCCCCTGTTAATAAATTATCTTTTGTCTTTTGAGAATATCCACTTTTTACTTTGCCCATGTCTACTCCTTTCCGAAATACCTTATTTCAAATGTTTCATTAACTCTTTGAATATTTTTATCTTCATCATCAACAAACTTTCTATCATTGTTATAATAAATTACAAATGAATGTTCACTTGAATTTACAACTTCTTCATCTAATAATTTTTCTATATTATCAGCTAAATTTTCTATTGTTTCAGATGAATTATTTCTATCCCAATAATCAATTTCTAACTCCTTAGAATCTCCAATATCAGTAATCTTATAAACTATATAAGGAAATTGAGCTGTAGAAGATGCTTGTCTATGAAATACTCTTTCATGTCCACTTTTAATTAATGAATATATATCTTTTCTTAATTCAATACTCTTAGCCATCTGCTCCTCCTTTATATTCTTGTTCATTAATCATACTTAGCGCCTTAGATTCACTTTCTAAACCACTTAAATATTTAGATTGAATTTCAATTATCTTTGGAATATTATCTTGTACTGTTTCTTTTAATAGTCCTAATTTCTTTGTTTTTGATGAACCAAGTTCCTGGAATCCTCCATAAAAGGCATTAGGTTTTATACCAACTTGTAAATCCTTATCTTTTCTCCTAACCCAATATTGAGTATAACGTCCAACATTACCTTTCTTTCTTGAAAATAATCCATAGTAGCTTCTTCTAAAAGTATGGCAAATAAATTTACCACAATCTCTTAGTGCTGCTCTTGTAAGCTCATCTAATGTATAATTTACTCTATCAACATTAGATGTAAATTCTACATTACCATTTTTCATTTTGGTTATACTAGGAGGTAATGGCATTATTAATATCTCCAATACAAATTAATTCAGTTATACCATCATTCCTAGTATATACTCTTAAAATTCTGTATACCTTACCTCTATATCTCAGCTTTTCCTCATATTTAAATTCAAATGATCTTATCTTAAAAACATATTCCGGCTTTAAACCTACAGCTTGAGCTTTATAAAATTCACTTTGTTTTATGGATTCCATATGAGCTAAAACTTTTCTTTCAGTTTCATCACATATTAAATCTCCAACTTCATTAGTTCTATTTACACATGTTATTAAATGTATTGGATTTAAAAACTTCATAATCTACCCCCTGCATATCTGCATTGCTATCATATTAAAAGCTGGAGAAAACTTAGTTTCTCCAGCCTTATTATTTAATAAATCATTTACTCCAATCGCTATACACGAAACTATATCTTCCGTAATTTCTTCGCCTATCTTCGCACCAGCATTCATAAGAAATAGCTTTACAGCTTTAACCTTCCCTCTAATATTAGCTATAATATCCTCATCATCTGTTGTTATGCCTAAATCTGTTAATACTAAATATAAAAGATATTCATCCATACCTTACTCCTATTGCGTTGCTTTCTTTAAGTATATAAGCCCACCAGCTCCAACAACCTTATTCTTTGAATCTTTACCTATTGCCATTTTACCATCTACAATCATTAAGCATTTATGAACCCATTTGTTTTTATCTTCATCATAATATTTTTTATAATACATTGATAAGTTAGAATTTAAAAGATACTGTTCTAGGTTTACAAGAGCTCCAAATATCTCTTCATTTGTAGCATTATCATATCCCTTGAATTGATCAGTTGTTAATACCTCTCTACCATTTAATATTTTTCTACCCTTTTCATCTATTTTACCTAATCCTATTTTTTGTCCTGTTGTGTCAGTCATTGAATTTAAATGCATTTCCCAAGTTTGCTTATTCATCATATATACTAAATTTTCATTATCATATGCTTCATCTACTGCTGCTTCTGTTCTTGCCCATCCTTTTACAGTATCAATTTCTTTAGTTGTAAAAGTTATAATATTTTCAACTGGTAAATCCGCAACTTTTGTTAATCCTAAAGGTTGTCCACTTCCTGTTCCACTTACAACCGCCTTTTCTATAGCTCTTATCATAGCCTTTTTAATTTGTTTTACTATAGTTTGCTCAAATACTGGTAATGATACAGTTGCAGTTAATAAACCTACTGCTACTCTAGCTTCTAATATATGATAACCAAATGTTAACTTAGCCTCCATTTTAGCCTTTTTCTCAGTTGATGGAGTAGATTCATCAGCTAACCATGTAGCTTCAGGCATTATTTCACTTATAGGAATAGCAACACCACCTTGATATTGAGTTTGAGTAATTTTATTAATTATCTTACCTTCTACAGTTAAATCCTCAATTACTTTATTCATTATTGTAGTTGGAATTACTGCAGCAACATCACTTACAACTGTTAATTCTGCTGACCTTTCCTCACTTCTAAACTTTTCAGGAATAGGTGTTCCACTCACAATATAATTTCTAAAAGCTTGTCTGTACTCTAATGAACCATACATATCCTCATCTTCTCCTTCTGCTCCTCTTGAACTTACTCCTCTTCCATATGTTCCTAACGGATTAAAGCTTCTTTGTTCTGGATTTCCACTATTACCACCATCTCTTGCAGCAGGATCTTCTCCTCCAGCATCTCTTCTTGCTATTTGTTCCTCTAAACTTTTAATTTCAATATCAGCTTTCCTAATATCTAATTCTATTTTATCCATTTCTTCCATTGTTGCTGCAGTTTTTATACTTTCATATAATGCTGCTCTCTTTTCTTTTGCTTGTTGTAATAATTGTTCTAAATTCATTTTTCATTCTCCTCTTCACTAATTATTTTTATATTTATATTGCATTTGTAACTTCCTTTTTCTTAAGTCCAAGCTCTCCAGCTGTTTTAAATTCCCCTCCAGTAATTCAAAACTCCTTGCGAATACAGAAGTTGTATCATAAAACGGGGTATCCACCACGCTTACATCATATAATTTTTTAATATTTGTTACTGTTCTAAGAGTTTCCTCATCTCCATAGGTCCAATTATCGCCTCCTGAAGAAACAGTAAAAGCAAAAGACATCTTATCAATCAATCCTTCTTGGATAGATTTATAGATGTCTCTGTTACTTTGAGTATCAATTAACTCTGCTATTATTTTTAATCCTTTTTCATCTTTTATTAACTGTAAACTATTATTTCTTGTTCTAGCCATAATACACCAAGTATCATTATGATTATATCTCAAAGGTACATCAGCCATATCAGTGTAATCTAATGCCCCTCTTTTTATAATTTCAGTAAACTTTCTAGTCCCATAAACATGAGTAGCTGGCTGTTCATAAGTAATTGCATAACCTTCAATTATCATCTTGCCTTCTTCATTATCAACTGCTCTCATTTCTACAAAACGCTGTTCACCATTGAAGCTTTTACTCATTTTCATCACCTCTTCCTTTAACTGATTTTTGTAATTGATATTGGTCTGCTATATCTCTGTTAATGTAATTAAGCGACATTCTCCTAACATTACCACCTTCAAATGGAGGATATCCAAAAGCACCTAATACTTCATTATCTGTTAATGTACCTATCCTAGTCAGTATATCTACTGCATTTATTTTATTAGTAGTATTCATATACATTAAACCTTGTTGATAATAGATAATTTCATGACCTATTTCTAATTGCCTTGGAGTAAATAACGTTTTGGTAAATGCTCTTCCTAAACTCATTACCATAGGTTCTAATGTTTTTTCGTAATACGCTTGATACTGCTCTTCTGTGAAGTCTCCATTAAATATAGGCCTTGATACTCCATAGTGAGCTAAAATTCTATTATCTATAAACTCCATTGTATCTTTATCAATGAATTTTGGATCTACCTTTATAGGAATATAGTCATTTTTATTATCAATCGTTAATATTCCACTTTTAGCATTTTTCATCTTAACTTCAAATTTTGCCCTTTCTGCTTCCTGCTTTTCATCATCAAGCATAGTATTTATTTTTACAATTCCCCTTACCGCAAAGCTAGCTTTTACCCCCATCTCTATTCCCTGAAGAATTGTATCATTAGCATTTAATAATTTTAATAAACCTTTATTGTTGGGATTTCCATTTTCATCCCCACCCATAAAGTCATTTAAACTATAATCTTTCCTCCAATGAATTATATCCTCATAAGGAAGTATATAAGACTCACCATCAGCAAAATAAAATCTAATAAATAACTTTCCTGTAGTATCTTCTAAAAATTCTACTAATGTAGGATTTAATGGCCATAAACCAGTATAATATCTTTTATATTTACCTTCTCCTAATGGTACTTTTTCATAGGTAGGATAAATAAAAGCATTTTTATTATATTCATATTGGAATACTATTTTTGATATAAAATCACTTGTAGTCATTAATGGATTAGGTCCAAATTTTAATAATCTGTTTAATTCATCATTAACCACACTTTGCATTTGATCCTCTGGATTAATTCTTATATGCTTTGGACATAACTTACTCATATCATTGCAGATAATAGATATAGCATTTTGTACAATATCACTTGCATAAACATTATTACCAAATTGATTAAATACTGGAGTATATCCATTCATCATTTTTGCATATTTCATATTTTGCACTGATTTTTTAATACCTTTTAAATAATTTAATATGCCTATTTTACTCACCTCCCTACTATATCCATATAATCTTTCTTATATCTATTTAATGTTTCATAAGCAATTAGTAAGGTAACTGCTCCATCAATCCAGTTATCAGGCTTTCCTTGCACTTTTACTGGTGCTCTTTGCATACCATTACTCTTCCATTTAGCAGATACATTACTTAAACACATTTTATCTACTGGATTTTGTGCGTAATTTAAAAGATTATCCTTTAAGTCCGCTTCCACTGAACTCATTGCTGAAGATAATTCAAAAGCTTGCCCTATCTTTTCAGTATCAAATCCATAGTCATCCATACCCTTCTTAAAGGCTTTAGCTTGCCATTTATCATATCCAGTCATGAATACTCTAATTCTATATTTTTTATATAGCATTACAAACCATTCCACTACATCTGATTGTTCAACTTCATTACCATCACATACAAAAATATATTCATCCTTTATCCACTGTTTGAACTTTTCTTTTGTCTCCCCATCTTCCATATCTCTTAATTTAGATTCAGGAATAAAATACTTAGAAAAAGTTGTTTTTGATTTTGTTTCTGGATCATAAAATATAATTCTTGCATTAGTTAAGTCATTAGTTTCAGATAAATCTGCAGCTCCAATTGCAATTTTATTTCTAAAATCATCAATATTTGCTTCTAAATTATTTTCTATATCCTTATTGCTTAACCATGCTTGTGCATTATTTTGTTTTATATTAAAATCTTTAGCCATAACAAAAGCCTTAATACTTGAACTATCTCTTGCCTCTTCAATCATTCCCCTAAGGAATGACCATTTTTTAATCTTACCAAGTCCCGGATTACTTTTGGGCCAACTGGATTCATCCTCCCAAACTTCCTCTTCTGAATCTTGTGTATATAGCCAAATAAGCCATCTTTCATTTTTCTTTTCACCAGCTAAAACTTTTCTTGCTTCAATTAACCTCTTATCTAAATATCCATCTTGAGTAAACCCTTCTGTGGTTAACTCAAAGTAAAGTGGCTCATCTTGAGTGGATAATGCTTGTCTTATTGGCATTACTAGAGTATCATCTTCCATTTCAAAAACTTCATCAACAGCACCAACACCAATATTTCTACCTTCTTTTGCCCCTGATTTAGCTGATAGTTTTCTAATATTCCCTTTATTTTGATAACTATATTTCCCCTTTTTCTTTTTAGTTTTTGGATTACCAAAATAAATTCCTTTTAGATTCTTTCTTGTAACTTTCTCTAAAGTTTTGCTTTCTTCTCTCATTGCATTTATTGCATCAAACATAAGTGAAGCTTGGTCAAAATCATTAGATGCACAAAGAATTTTCTTCCCCATTTCTCCACAGAACCACTCAGCTAAACAAATAGCTCCTATAAGTGGTGTTTTTCCATTTTTACGACCAACTAAAAAAAGTACGTTCTGATATTTACGAACATACCTATCTAATTCATCATCATATATTTTTATAGCAAATATAGCTTCAATAAATGCTTTTTGAAAAATCTCTAATATGAATGGCTTGCCTGCATGAGGTGCTTCAAAATGCTTACATTCATTTTCTATGAATTTAATTCGCTTTTCCGAATCATCATAGTCTATTCTTATTTTCATTATATTTTGATAAATAGGGTCTGTTAATTCTTTCTTTAACTTTTCAAGCTGTAGATATAACTCTTCTCCAACTACAATTTCTCCCTTATCTATCAAATCAATATATTTTAGAATCCAACTTCTTGAATTATTATTCATAATCACTTAATTCCTCATCATCATCATCTCCAGTGGCAATTCCTAAGATACTTGATAGTTTGGCTATATAATTTATATAACTAGCCCTTGTTTTTTCAATTACCTTTGATACTGGTAATTCCTTTTGTAATGATGAATTTGTAGGATGAATCTTTATACGACCACTTGACTTAATTATCTCATGAAGTTCATCAAGTTCAACTCTAACTCTAGCAGCTTCCCAAATAGCTCCATCAACTAGCTGTAGTAAAGTTTCATCTGCTTTAATAAATAATTCTCTTATCCTTTTGTATTCTTTTTCCACCTTCACACTTTTCACCTCATTTCCAAAACTTTTTCAAAAAAAGTCAAAATTTTAGTGTGTGCCTAAATTACCTATCACCTCCAACGGTCCTAGTGAGGTCAAAAAAAATAGCCTATGGGGGCTATATTATTTTCTATACTCATCAAACCATTTATCAATATAAGTAATCCATTCTTCTCTATGCTCACTTCTATAATCATTACAATTATTTAATCTTTTAATACAAGTATCTCTATCCACATCTATTAAGATTAAGTCTGCATTAGTTTCCTTTGCAAGTCTTTCTCTCTCAACTTTCCTTGGATATCCTCCAATGATCCATGCTGTTCTAAATCCACCATACCTTGTCTTAATATTTTGTATAATAGAATTCCTTATAGCAAACACATTATATATTAATTCATCTGGTTTATCATACTTAGGTAATAATGTTATAGCTTGGAATAAACTATCCATATCTATAACTATATCCCCTCTTTCCATATGTTCAATTACATATGAGGTCTTGCCTGACATTGGTGGCCCATAAACAATATAAACAGCTTTCTCTTTTCTCTTATGTCCTCCACCACTCCAACGCTTATGGTGTCTATTATGACAACCTTGACATAACACTTCTACATTTTCAGGATTTAAACTTATCATCTTATCTTTATAATTATCTTCAGTAAGCTCAATGATATGGTGTAATTGTATATGCTTAGATACTACAATTCTTCTATCACACCTTTCACAATGTATACCATCATGCTTACTACGTTCAAGCAATATTAATTGTCTAAACGTTAGCCATTCACTAGAAGAATAGAATCTTTTAAGCACTCCTGTACTCAACCCTCATCACCACTCTTCCTCTTCTGCTTTTTGCTTTCTAAACTTCAGTAATTCAGTTTCAGCTTCTACCTTTTTAATTCTAACTTTCTGTTCTGGTGTTGCTAGATCAATGTGCTCACTTAACCATTGCAGAGCTCTCATCTTATCTTGAAGCTTAACTTTAACACCCTTAGAATTATTACTTATTTCACTAATTAAACTACCATCTACTTCATCTGAATTTCTTGCTACAGTATAAGTAATATCAACTTTTACCTTACTTCCATCATCATAAACTCTATCAACTTCTTTTGATCCAAAGTCAACATAATCTGTTATATCTGAAAAGGCTATGTCAATGTACTTTTGAAATATATCCTCTTTACTTATAAGCGCCCTATTTAACTTATTTCCCTTTAGTTCTTTAATTTCTTTTTTTATCTTAGTGTTTTTTAGTAGCCTACTCCCATTAACTGCAGCCGTTTCATATTTACATTTATATACTTTTTGATAAGCTTTTGTAGCATTAAAGCACTTAATGTAATAAATACAGAAAAGCTTTTGTTTATCCGTTAATTCTTCACTTTCCACCAATTCATTAATATCTCTATTTTTAACATTTTTGACACCATCTTTTTTCTTGGTAAAACGCTCGTTATTTTTTTCCGAACGTTTTTTATCCCAATCATATTGATGTTTCCATCTTCGTACTGTACTAGCTGGAACTTCAATTTGATTAGCTATATCAACTAATTTATAACCTTTTTTATATAGTTTTTCAGCTACTTTAGCTTTTGGATTAGGTTGTCTAGCCATTTCTTATATTCATCACCAGCCCTCCATTC
>OHIM01001033.1_pt1 | contig 13030 bp, 11 predicted proteins | sample 1568271 | NCBI WGS metagenome assembly OHIM01 (sample SAMEA3879580, study PRJEB24766) | human gut metagenome | biome: human-associated habitat; feature: feces | place: USA | collected 1985/1987
ATATTTGCAACTAATCCTGTAACAGCAAGAGTAGAGCCTATATTTGCATTAAAAGAAATTGAATACCCTAAAACTGATAAATATGGCTGTATATGTTGCTTGATCCCAGCAAAGCTTATACCCATAAGTAAAAGACCTACTGAAAAAGTCCAAAATGAAGGAAAATCTCATCAACGACAAGGAACAAGCCTTCCTTTCTAAGACCTTGGCGACCATTGATACACAGTCACCTATTGAAATTGGCCTAGATGATACGGCCTTTAAGGGACCTAACCTTGAAAAATTGCTAGCCTTTTATGACGAGATGGGCTTTGTTCATTTCAAAAATGCTCTTCGCGGAGAGGCTGTCCCACAGGATTTTGATGTGGCCTATGTAGAGCCTAGCCAAGTGACAGCGGATCACTTTAGCTCTGAAGATTTCTTCTATTTTGAAATCCTCGGTGACAATTATCACACAGAACCTATCATCGGTTTTGCTTGGGGAAATGAAAAGCAGATTTATGCGTCTACAGATACTGACCTACTCAAATCAGAAGCATTCCAAGCAGCTCTTTCTAAGGCTGTTAATATCTACGATTTCAAGCGCAGTAAGGTCCTTTTGAGCCATCTAGGTATTGACTTGCCGACAGCTAATTTTGATGCCCGTTTGGCCAAGTATTTGCTCTCAACTGTTGAGAACAATGAATTGTCAACCATTGCTCGTCTCTACACAGATTTACCACTGGAAACAGATGAGGTGGTCTATGGTAAGGGAGCTAAGCGTGCCATTCCTGAAAAAGAGGTCTTGCTCAGCCACCTGGCAAAAAAAGTCAAGGTCCTTCAGGTTGCCAAACCGGTCATGCTAGAAAAGTTAGCTGAACATGGACAATCAGAGCTTCTCTTTGACATGGAATTACCATTGGCAAATGTGTTAGCCAAGATGGAAATGGCTGGTATTAAGGTCGATGGACAAACCCTTAACGAGATGGCAGTGGAAAACCAAGCAGTCATCGACAAATTGACCCAAGACATCTACGAAATGGCGGGCGAAGAATTCAATATTAACTCGCCTAAACAGTTGGGTGTTATCCTCTTTGAAAAAATGGGTCTACCTTTGGAATACACTAAGAAAACCAAGACAGGTTATTCAACGGCAGTGGATGTCCTTGAACGTTTGGCACCAATTGCTCCAATAGTAGCTAAGATTTTAGAGTACCGCCAAATCACTAAGCTTCAGTCTACCTATGTCTTGGGGCTTCAGGATTATATCCTTGAGGATGGTAAGATCCATACCCGTTACATGCAAGATTTGACCCAGACAGGTCGACTCTCATCTGTGGATCCTAACTTGCAAAATATCCCCGTTCGCTTGGAGCAGGGTCGTCTCATCCGTAAGGCCTTTGTCCCATCGACTAAGGACGCAGTGCTACTAAGCTCGGATTACTCACAAATTGAGTTGCGCGTGCTTGCCCACATTTCGGGAGATGAGCATTTGATTGCAGCCTTTAAGGAGGGGGCGGATATCCATACCTCTACAGCCATGCGTGTCTTTGGTATTGAAAAGCCAGAGGATGTCACACCTAACGACCGTCGTAACGCTAAGGCTGTTAACTTCGGTATCGTTTATGGTATTTCTGACTTTGGTCTTTCTAACAACCTTGGTATTAGCCGTAAGAAGGCCAAGGAGTATATTGACACCTATTTTGAGCGTTATCCTGGTATTAAGGCTTATATGGATAATGTGGTTCGTGAAGCCAAGAATAAAGGATATGTATCAACCCTCTTCCACCGCCGTCGTGAGTTACCAGATATCAATTCTCGTAACTTTAATGTCCGTAACTTCGCAGAGCGAACAGCCATAAACTCTCCTATCCAAGGAAGTGCTGCTGATATCCTCAAGATTGCTATGATTAACTTAGACAAGGCTCTGGTAGAAGGTGGCTATAAAACCAAGATGCTCCTCCAAGTGCACGATGAAATCGTCCTTGAGGTGCCAAACGACGAACTTGTAGCGATGAAAGCCTTGGTTAAAGAAACCATGGAAGCTGCAGTCGAACTCGCTGTCCCTCTCATCGCAGATGAGAATGACGGCCGCACATGGTATGAGGCAAAGTAAAACATGAAAGAAAATTTTCCATTTATCTACTTTCTCTTGCGTTACATGCTAGGATTCCTGGCCGTTGTCCTGGGGTATCGTAGCAGTATTGGTGATTATCACCTACTTTATGACCAAGTAGAAATAGACAGATAAAAGCTGGACTGAGGTCCGGCTTTTTTGGTAGAACTACTTGTAATTATAAAGGATTATTGCTTAATCTATAGATAATTTAATTAATCTTCTAATTTAATCTAGTTTAGAATTGCTAAAACATAGCATTTAGTCCAATTGTATAAACGATTAGAGATATAAAAATATAGATTGATTTCTCAAAAAAATACTTAACTTATCACCTGTGTAATTGTTGATGTAATACTAAAGAGATTTAAGTGATTTAATGTTTTTATTAGGTCATTTTTTATGAAAGAATAGTTATGAAAAAGAAATTAACAGGATTTCTACTTTTATTAAGTTTATTCTTTCTGACGGCTTGTAACGCAACAAATACGGACATTTTAGGTTCAGGCGACAGCACCTCTAAATCTGAGCAAGTGAGTGGCGATTCGTCCGAAACCGAGGAAGTGAGCTATGATGAGCTCTATGCTTTGGTTTTGGACCTCTATCGATCTATTGCCTTAAACCGTGATACATCAGCTGTTCCAAGCAACCTCTCAACTGAGGAAGCTTATTCAGCTAATACGATTTTTGAATCCAATTGAGTGGATGAAAAAGTCCAATATAGCTATGTAGATATCAATAATGATGGCTCGGCTGAGGTTTTGATTGATACTCCTGACAGTGTTCATGCATTATATTATCTTAATAATGATGATGAGCTTGTATTTGCCAAAAGTGCTGGAACCTTTGCTAAGCTTGAGCACTATGAAATGCTATAAAGATGGTACCTTTAATCTGCTTCAATCGGTTGATTTCAGCATATCTGAGACGACAGATGGTGCAAGTAAGGTTAGCCTGGGAGACGTTCAGACCTTGGACTTGTTTTCCGAAGACTGGTACGACTTTGATGACTCAAGTAGCGACAATATAGAAGAAAGTATTAGCAACAGCAAGTCAAGCAAAGAGACTGGAATAGATATCGATGCTATTTAGGATGGTGATTTTAGTATTCTGGAAGGAACTTGAGAAAATGGAAGAGGAGACACTATTGTATTTAGCAAGGATAGAGTCACACAATCTGGTACAATTATTATATTGAAATTCGGAGAAGTAAAAGAGCGTATTTTGAAGGAGTATAGTTGGGCGGGGGAATCTGTAGGAAGTTCACAACTTTTTATGATTTCTTCGGGAGTTTCTATTCTAGACAATAACGAATCTGATAATAGTAAAGATAGACTTTTAGGAACACAAAGTGAGTTTGAGTTAGGTCAATCATCTGATTTTTATTATCGTAAAATAAGACAAAGTGGTTGGGATTTGTATTCTCAATGGATTTATGTTATTATTTTTATGCACTTATTCTTGCAATCTATCATAAATAAAAGCGGAACCAGAAGCTGTGATAGGAGCTTAAAAAAGCAAAGGGAGAACCCATGTTTGATTTGAAAAGTTATATAATAGGGATGGTTTGTATGGGTTTGTTGACTCTTTTTGATAGGTCAATTATATCCTATCTTAAAAAATATAAGTCAAGTAAACAGAGGAAAGATATTTACTGACTCTTATGATAGCACTATTATTTTGATTGGTTATATTAAGGGTCGTAGCCGTAAGTACGATAAACTTGGCGCATAAGAAAAAGGCTAGCGCGATGCTACCCTTTTTTGCTATCTTCATAAGTTTTAATCATTTTTTTCTGTGGTGTGGCCATTGGGAACTGGTTAAAGTCCTCAGTCGTTACCCAGCATAGCTCCTTGTGGGTAGGGAGTTTGTCATCTTTAACAATACCTTCCACTATTTCGATGGTCCATTTTTGGTGGCTGAAGGTATGTTTTACGGGTGTAAAGTTATTGTCTGTCCAGACTGGTTTAAGAGCATAATTTTCCTCGAAAATAGTTTTTTGTGAAACGGTTTCGAGGGCACAATTATCCTTTTTAAAAAGACTGAGTTGTTGGCCAATAAAGTCCGTCTCTATGATAGGGAAAGTCCAGAAACCACCTAGTAGGCGCCCGTCGATATTTTTTTCTAGAAGAAATTCACCCTTCATATTTCTGATAATAAAAGCCTGAATTTGCACAGGTTTGGGCTTTTTCTTTGGCAATTTGATGGGGTATTTGTCATAGGTTCCATTGAGATAGGCTGCACAGAAAAAGCGAATAGGACTTTCGTCTGGTCTTGGATTTTTAGCCGATTCGATATCGGACCCGAGGTCCATAAGCGCCTGATTGAAGTCACCTGGACGGTCAGGATCAATCAAAATTTCCATAATAGCTTGGAAAATCTTACGATTCTTAGGGTCTCCGATGTCATAGTTAACTTCAAAGAGGCGAGCCATGACTCGCATAACATTCCCATCAACAGCAGGTTCAGGGAGATCAAAAGCGATGCTAGAAATAGCACCAGCAGTATAGGGGCCGATTCCCTTGAGTTTTGCAATATTGTCATAAGTATCTGGGAACTGACCAGCAAAGTCAGTCATGATTTGTTGTGCGGCCTTTTGCATGTTTCGGACACGTGAGTAGTAACCTAGACCCTCCCAAGCTTTGAGGAGTTTTTCTTCTGGAGCCTCAGCCAAATCCTTAACTGTTGGAAACCAGTCTAAAAAGCGCTCGTAATAGGGAATGACAGTCTGCACTTGAGTTTGTTGTAACATGATTTCACTGACCCAGATATAGTAGGGATTCTTAATTCGACGCCAAGGTAGGTCCCGTTTTTCACGATCGTACCAGTCCAGGAGGGTGCGACGAAAAGATGCAATTTTCTCAGCATCCCACATAACAATGCCATATTCTTTTAAATCTAACATATATCTATTGTAGCAAAGAAATCTTTTTTTTAAAAATCTTGCATTTCCTAGAGAAAAAGATTGATAAAAGTAAGCGTTTACATTATAATAAAAATGTAAAGAAGATAAGGATTCATCAAGGAGGTAAAAGCCATGGTGAGAATCAATATTTCAAGGTATAAAAACGGAGACCAAGATCTCTAAACAAAATAGTAGGCAAAACAAATAACTTTACCAATCATCTCTGAGGAGCGTGGTCACATGACAGTAGGGCGTTACAAGAATGGAGATTAATTAAGTCGCATAAAATAGCTACAAGGGGGTGATACCAATGCCAAACAAGTTAACTATCGACAAAAGTTTAATGCTGAAATCTTGTAACAAAGTACCGAGGTGACGATTATGTTGATGTTTGATGTAAGTCGTTATAAGAACAGCGATAAGTAATCCTCATTGAGTGGTCAGTGGGGAGATAGGTCTAAATCACAAGAATCAGGGGTTGTTGCTATGATGATGAACTTAGGACGTTATAAAAATGGAGATACTTAAGCAGTTGTGTAAAATAGCTTAGGGAGTGATACCAATGTAATAGAAAATTTTAAAATGGTTAAAAATCATTTATAAGTTGATGGAGGTAATTTATGATTGCTAGGTATAAAAATGGTGACACACAATAGCTCTTCCTTATGAAAATATTTTTTACAAAATTCCTAAAGGATGTTCTAATGACAATTGAAAAATCTTAAAAGCTCATTCTAGTGTGTAAGAATGAGCTTTTTGATATGTTTATTTTGGTGAAAGATTCTTAGTCCTTATTGTTTAACTGAACCTTTCGAAGCAAGGCTAGTCTTTTTTGTTCCTCTACTAGAGATAAAAAAATTTGGTATTGTTTTTGAAGATGTGGCAGGAAACTCTTGGGAATTTTGCTATCAAAACTTAAGTTGTCCAGAAAAATCGGTGCACTACTATCTCTGTAAACTTGACCCTGAAAGAAGTAGTTATTAGTCACGATGTCAACAGAAATACGTGAAGATCGCCAACGGCGTTTGCGCATGTATTTAGGTTTCCAACGGATCTTAAGCTGTTGATCTTTAATATACCAGCCCATGATGTCGATTTTGACAGTCTGTCCAGTTTTATCATCAAAGTAGGTCACAGGTATACTCAGGACCTGATGGTTCCGTGGTGAGCTTAAAAGGGGATGGAAATCAGGGAGAAAATCGTAGTCTTTGCTAGACACCTCGGACAAGTTGTTTTCTTCTTTCACCTTGCCTCGACTGGTGTACTTGAAAAATTCAAAAACCTTACCTTGTCTTTCTAGTTTCTCCGACTCCAGTTGGTACCTTGTTACCTGGTCACCTATATTTTTTGTCGTCTTGAGGTAACGCATGGTTTCTGGGTCTTTAAAGTATAGAGCGACTAGATTTTTAAGATACTGACTGGGTGCCAGAGAGTGTAACTCCTTTGGAAAAGCAAAGATCTGGATGCTGTAGACAGCCGCTAGGGGTACAGCTGCGATACCTGATAGGAGCTTGTCTTTTGTAAATAGAGAGGCGGCATCAAAGTGACTGGTGTGACCAAGATCATGTGTCATATCAACAATAAAGAGGTTGTTGTCCTGTTTGAAAGTAATGATGTAGGTATCACTCTGTCCCGGGTTTTTAAGGTAAAATTCAAGAGCAGTGATAGAAATATTATAGTAGTGGTTAAAGATCGGAAGCTCTAGTTCCTCTCCCAGTTTATTTTTACGGTAAAGCATTCTATTATTTTAGCATGAAGTTTGACCTGAGAAAAGATAACAGATAGGGCTTAGTATTTTCTGAGTGATTTTTAAGTCTCACAAAAATAGAGCAGACACATTGACTTTTTCCTTGCATTATCACCTATTATTTGGTAAAATTATCTCTTGTGAGTGCACCTCACTTACTCGTGGCGAAAGACCATGAGTCATTAGACCAAAAGAGGAGGAAAATATCAATGGCTAAATACGAAATTCTTTATATCATTCGTCCAAACATTGAAGAAGAAGCTAAAAACGCTTTGGTAGCACGTTTCGATTCTATCTTGACTGACAACGGTGCAACTGTTGTTGAATCAAAAGATTGGGAAAAACGTCGTCTTGCATACGAAATCCAAGATTTCCGTGAAGGACTTTACCACGTCGTAAACGTTGAAGCAAACGACGCTACAGCTCTTAATGAGTTCGACCGTCTTTCAAAAATCAACGGCGATATTCTTCGTCACATGATCGTTAAACTTGACGCGTAAGAAGGTAAATTATGATTAATAATGTCGTACTCGTTGGTCGCATGACCCGTGATGCGGAACTTCGTTATACACCAAGTAATGTTGCTGTTGCAACATTCAGCCTTGCGGTTAATCGTAACTTTAAAGGTGCTAATGGTGAACGTGAAACTGACTTTATTAACTGTGTTATCTGGCGCCAGCAGGCTGAAAATTTGGCTAACTGGGCTAAGAAAGGTGCATTGGTTGGAATTACAGGTCGTATTCAGACCCGTAACTATGAAAATCAACAAGGTCAACGTGTTTACGTAACTGAAGTTGTCGCTGATAATTTCCAAATGTTGGAAAGCCGTGCGGCACGTGAAGGTCATAGTGGTGGTTCATACAACGTTGGAGGATTTGATAACTCAAATTCATTCGGTGGTGGAGCTTCCACTGGTGGTTCGTTTGGTGAATCACAACCTGCACAATCTACACCAAACTTCGGTCGTGATGAAAGTCCATTTGGTAATTCAAATCCAATGGATATTTCAGATGACGATCTTCCATTCTAAGAATGGGCAAAACGAATTAAATATATAAAGGAGAAATAAACATGGCTCAACAACGTCGTGGCGGATTCAAACGCCGTAAAAAATTTGATTACATCGCAGCTAACAAAATCGAATATGTTGATTACAAAGATACTGAGCTTCTTAGCCGTTTCGTTTCAGAACGTGGTAAAATTCTTCCACGTCGTGTAACAGGAACTTCAGCTAAAAACCAACGTAAAGTAACAACAGCTATTAAACGCGCTCGCGTTATGGCACTTATGCCTTACGTAAACGAAGATTAAAAATAATGCCCTCATCTGAGGGTGTTTTTTCTGTCTTAATTTTGTAGATTTTTGTCATTTCTAGGGCTAAGAGTGGAGAGATTTAATCTTGTGCTTTAGGGTAAAAGAAAAATCAACTGGTCTTCTCATTTATCTTGAGGAGCTAGTTGGTTGTTCTGTGATATAAAGAATGTATTTTCTAAGAAATCATCAAATTTCTGATCATTAACGAGGATATCAACATTGTCTTTGAAAATCTTGAAACGATTGCCTAACCAGTGTGCTTTGATATCGGCCCAATTGTTGAAACGACTCCAGCGGTAAGGAAGTGTTGGATCTTGTTTTTCAAAAACATAGATACTACCATCTTTTTCGTAAGCTATAGCTGTATGGAAGTTACTAACATCACCAGGGCTATTTTGAAAGACGGAGAGGAGTTTTACATTTTCTAGAAACTTGAGTCCAGCTTCTTTCCAAGCTTTCAGGAGGTCATCTGTAGACTGGTAGCTGATATTATCCCCAAAGAGGAGGCTGTAGAGGGCTTGATCCTTGGCGTTTAGCTCTTTGTGACGGGACTTGAGATCAAGAAATTCATTTTGAAGGGGGAGGTCCAATTTAGTAAGGTCCTCCGAACTTGTAATGAGGTCGTGAAGGATGAGGAAGGACGTCCGTCGGCAGTTCAAATCATCGGTGAAGTGAGATTTATTATCTTCGAAAGTTTTTTCGTTAAGGAAGGTGACAAATTGATTTTGATCCTTACCGATTTTGCTTGTGGTCCATTTTTTGACAACAGGTTGAAGATTTGTGTTTTCCTGATTGTAGCGGTTGATATAAGGAACTAGATTATCCCAGTCTTTTGTTGGAATACCCTTGTTTTTTAAATCTTTAGCTAGCTGCTTTACCTGAGTTGGAATTGTCACATTGTTGAAATTATAGTAAGCCTGATAGCTTTTTTGACTAGTCTTGTGGCCGCAAGCCATCAGTAATAGGCAGCAAGAGATGATAAGTAAAGGAAATTTGATACGCATCTATTGGAGTTCTTTCATTTGTCTATTAGCTTTAATATTTTAGTATAGAACAGCCAGCTGTGTCAAGATTTCTGACGCAAAAAAGCACCCTTATGGGTGCTTGAGGTATCGGTTGATTAAGATACTGGTGCGTAAGTGCTTTGAACGTTGTAATGATGTTTGAAGAAATATTTGGCAACACCAGCGATAACACCAATAATAAGGGTTACAATTGGAGAAAGCCCAGGATTTAGGTAAGTTGGAAGAAGGGCTGTAAGACTAAAGAGGGCAAACCATGCAATGAAAGAAAGTGTAATGATGGTCATGCTAAACCACCATTTAGGACGTTCTTCTTTTGGTTTGTTATTATGACGATAGATATAGTGGTAAGGGGTATACATAGCAAGGCCACCAATAAATGAGACTGAAAGAAGGGTTGTGAGGCCGTAGCTTGTTTGTGTTCCCGAGAAACCAAAGATTGCGTTCATAATAGCAACAATGGATAGAAGGAATAATGAGGTATCAAGCCACATCTTCCAAGGAGTTTTGTCTGTTTCTGGAATTTCTTTGCTAGGTTTTCCAGAAACAGCTTGTTGGTGCTTTTCAGGAGAGAAGCTAGCTGCCCAAACAGTTGGAGCACCAAGGAATCCACGGCCTGTGATTCCTTTTTTCTGATTTTTGATAAGTTCAGGAATAACATCGCTAAGGATATCTTTGATTTCTTGGTCTGACTTACCATCTTTGATAAGTTGGTTAGTTGCTATGTGAATAAATTCTTGGTTTTTCTTGGTGAGTTTTTGGATGTCCATGAGATGACCTTTCGATAATTAATATTATTTTTAGTGTTGAAGTTTAGAGAAAAGAAGAGGGGGCTCTATGTTAGAACCATTTTTTTCTGATAAAGTAGATAACAACGCAAGATGACCCGAAAGCCGCAATGAATAAAATGATCCAAAAGGCGTTATCTAAATCGTTTAGTGGCATAGAATTGTTTTTAAAGTTCATACCGTAAGCGGAGAAGATAACGGTTGGGATGTCCAGAGCCATAGTCATGAGAGCGAGTGTTTTCATGATAGTGTTCTGGTTGTTATTGATGATAGAGGCTGAGGTTTCGGTCATGGCGTTCAAGACATTTTCATAGATGCCTGCCATCTCAATGGCCTGTTGGGTTTCGACTAAGGTATCTTCCAAGAGATCCTCGTCCTCGATATATTTCTTCAAGCTAGAGGCGTTACCTGTTAGTTTTTTGACAATTCGCTCATTCATCTTAAGTGAGGCTTTTAGATAGACAATGGATTTTTCCAATTCCATCATGTCAATCAAGTGTTCATTCTTTGTCGAATTTTCCAACTGAGCTTCCAATTTATCGTTTTGACGGTCGATAGAACGTAGGGCGGTTAGGTAAAGTTGAGCATTGCGATAGAGAATTTGGAAGACAAAGCGTGTCTTCATGAAGGTATAGAAGTTACGTACACGGTGATTGAGGAAGTCGTCCATAAGGCTGATGTTCTCGAGGCAGGTAGTTACGACTACCTCATCGGTAACGATGATACCCAATGGAATGGTAACGTAATAACTTTTGTTATTACGCTCTTCTTGGGTTGGGATGTCGACCAGGATTAGGGTGTAGTCATCTTCGACATCGATACGTGATGTTTCTTCCACGTCCAGAGGGGCGCGGAGATCTTGGATATCAATGTTAAAACGTTCTGCAACCTTTAAGGCTTCTTCCTGGGAAGGGTTTACCAAATGAATCCAAGCACCAGGCTCGAATGTTTCAATTTCTTTGAATTCTTTTCCGGTGGATAAGAACATTTGTTTCAATGGGAACCCCTCCTTTGTCATTCGTTAAGTTAAGTGTTGGCGTTATTATCTGAAAATGTCTTGTCCGTTTTTGGACCAGAAAAAGTCAGATAAATAAGCAGCTCTTAGCTTTTTAGTGATATCAATTGAGGCCTAGAGACTATTCTCTTTGCCTTTTTTGCACACTCAACCATTATACTATATTTGAAACATTTTTGGGTTGGATAAATTGAAATTTTGTTATAATTATGAGAGAAACTAGGGATGGTGTTCCCATCCGTCTGTAGAAAGGAGTGGCAGTGGCTTTAGGGCTAGGCCTCTTAAAAATATGCAAGATAAGTTAGTGATTCGCGGAGCAAGAGCTCACAATTTAAAAAATATTGATGTAGAGATTCCTCGTGACAAGCTCGTCGTCGTGACGGGGTTGTCGGGGTCTGGTAAGTCTTCTTTGGCTTTTGATACAATTTATGCAGAGGGTCAGCGCCGTTATGTTGAAAGTCTCTCAGCTTATGCCCGCCAATTCTTGGGAAATATGGAGAAACCTGATGTGGACTCGATTGATGGCTTGAGTCCTGCCATCTCCATTGATCAGAAAACAACGAGTAAGAACCCTCGTTCGACTGTGGGAACTGTAACGGAGATTAATGACTATCTTCGTCTCCTTTATGCGCGTGTGGGTGTGCCTTATTGTATCAATGGGCATGGAGCCATTAAGTCGTCATCCGTGGAACAGATTGTAGATGAGGTTTTAGCCCTTCCTGAACGGACACGTATGCAGATTTTAGCGCCGATTGTCCGTCGTCGAAAGGGGCAACACAAGGCGATTTTTGAGCGCGTGCAGAAGGACGGTTATGTTCGTGTTCGTGTGGATGGTGAGATATACGATGTGACGGAAGTCCCTGAGCTATCCAAGTCGAAGATGCATAATATTGAGGTGGTTGTGGACCGTTTGGTTAATAAGGAAGGTATCCGTAGTCGTCTCTTTGACTCAGTCGAGGCAGCGCTACGTTTAGCGGATGGCTACTTGATTGTGGATACTATGGATGATAATGAATTGCTCTACTCGGAGCATTATTCTTGTCCAGTTTGTGGTTTTACAGTGCCTGAGTTGGAGCCGCGTCTCTTTTCCTTCAATGCGCCATTTGGTTCTTGTCCGACCTGTGACGGTTTAGGAAATAAACTAGAAGTTGATATTGATTTGGTCATTCCTGACCCTAGTAAGACCTTGCGTGAAGGTGCACTAGCGCCTTGGAATCCTATCTCATCCAACTACTATCCTGCCATGCTTGAGCAGGCCATGGAACAGTTTGGCGTGGATATGGATACGCCATTTGAAAATCTTAAAAAAGAAGAACAAGATTTGATTCTCTACGGATCTGGTGACCGCGAGTTCCATTTCCATTATGTTAATGATTTTGGTAGGGTGCGTGATATTGACATTCCTTTTGAAGGGGTTGTGACTAATATCAATCGACGCTATCATGAGACTAACAGTGATTTCACCCGCAATGTCATGCGTGGTTATATGAATGAACTGTCATGTCCAACTTGTCATGGCTATCGTCTTAACGAAGCAGCACTCTCGGTTCGTGTTGGTGGTGAGGATGGCTTAAATATTGGTCAAATTTCTGAGCTGTCTATTTCTGATCATCTTCAAGAAATAGATCGCCTTGAATTAGGTGAGAATGAAGAATTGATTGCCCGTCCAATTATCAAGGAAATCAAGGATCGTCTGACTTTCTTAAACAATGTCGGCCTTAATTACTTGACTCTCTCTCGTATGGCCGGAACACTTTCAGGTGGTGAGAGTCAGCGTATCCGTTTGGCGACACAGATTGGCTCCAACCTTTCTGGAGTCCTTTATGTTTTGGATGAGCCCTCTATAGGGCTTCATCAGCGTGATAATGATCGCTTGATTTCAAGTCTTAAAAAGATGCGTGATTTGGGCAATACCTTAATTGTGGTGGAGCATGATGAAGATACCATGCGTGAAGCTGACTGGCTTATCGATGTAGGACCTGGCGCCGGTGCCTTTGGTGGACAAATCATAGCTTCAGGAACCCCAGAAGCAGTTGCTAAAAATAAGAAATCAATTACTGGTCAGTACCTGTCAGGTGCTAAATCAATTCCTGTACCGACGGAACGCCGTGTAGGAAACGGCTGTTTTATCGAGGTTAAAGGAG
>OHIM01001040.1_pt1 | contig 12918 bp, 8 predicted proteins | sample 1568271 | NCBI WGS metagenome assembly OHIM01 (sample SAMEA3879580, study PRJEB24766) | human gut metagenome | biome: human-associated habitat; feature: feces | place: USA | collected 1985/1987
GTAATATCATCAATACTACCATCAGATTTATAAACATCCATTATTAATTTATCTCCATCAAAATATCCAGCCTTAACATTATATATATCTCCATTAAAAATATCATCTAATTTAGCATCTACAGCCTTTCCATCATCAGCTTTATATATATTTAATCTACTTATTCCAACCTGATTTTTATAATTAACCGCTATATTATCATCCTCTTTAGAAAATATAAAATCATCTATTTTTATATTATTTAATAAATCTACTGATACAACTTTACTTGTAACAGGCTTTTCTAAAACTTCTTGCAGACTATTTAGTGTTGAACCTTGTGATGCTGTGTCTTGAGATATATCATCAACACCGTCTTTCATCAGTGAATTATCAATATAAGCAATACAAATAAAAGTATTCTTATCATCTATAGTCGAAATAGCCACCTTTTGACCAGTAAATCCCAAAACTACTTTTCCAAAGCTATTATTAGGTACTTTTTCCTTGTATAGCATAATCTTGTTTTCTCTTAAATATGTATCCTTAGGAATATTATTCAAGCTTATTATTAAGCTACTTTTACCACCCTTTTCTCCAATTATTCTTAATGAATTATTACTTATATATAATTCTCTTTCTGTTTTTGAATTTATTTCTCCTATACTATAATTTTCACCATTTCTATTTACTTTAATAGTATAGCTTTCTAAGTTACTCTTAGGTTCAATACTTGAATCTCTAATAACATTAAAAATATAATATCCAAACTCACTACTTACTATAGTTTTATCTAATTGAAATCCTGTTATATCAGAAACTCCTTCTGATATACTAACATTCTCCTTAATTAACTCACTTTCACAAATATCATTAGCTTTTGCTATATCACCATTTCTAATATTTATTAAATAATTAGTTGCTAACTCCTTTCCTTTGAATACATCAAATAAATCTATGTTTGCTTCCGTATTCTCATTTATCTTAGTACATCCTATTAATAAACTAATTGTTAAAATCAATATGCTACTTAAAACTCTTTTAAAATTAACCATATCAATCTCCTTATATACTTTTATTACTCTTAAATTTATTTTTCCTAATAAAATATAGCTTATTCACAAAAAAAGAATAATTGTACTGTAACCTTTATATATTAGATATTAGAAATATATTGGGGGGATATGCGTGAAAAAGGATTTCACTAAGATTTTTCAAATTGCTGTTGTATTTATTGGAACAGTTGTAGGTGCTGGACTTGCTTCTGGTAAAGAAATTACTCAATTTTTTACCTCTTTTGGTTTGACTAGTTTTTTGGGAATACTCTTTTGTGGAGTGTTTTATGTATTGATGGGGTCAATAATAGCTAAAATAGGTATTAAATATAGTCTTAACTCTTATAGTGATGTTCTAAAAATAATAAGCCCTAATTTATTAGGTAAAATAACAGGAGTAATAACAACCTTTTATTTAATTTCTAGTGCATCAATCATTCTAGCTGGAAGTGGTGCTTTAATTAATCAGTTTTTTGGTATTCCAAAAATTGTTGGTTCTCTAATTATGCTATGTATCGCTTGTATATTTTTATTAAAAGATACAGAAGGTCTTATTGAAGTAAATTCATTTATTGTTCCAGCTTTACTAGGTACAATCACCCTTATTCTAGTACTATATTTTTTATTTTGTAAAGATTCTATTTCATTACAACATATTGCTAGCTTCGAACCTCCTAAAGAAGGAGTTTTTGTTTCTACAATACTTTATGCAGGATATAACATACTTTGCTGCTCTGGTGTATTAGTTCCATTAAGTAATGAAACTAAAAGCTCTAAAATAATGGTTTATGGCGTTGCATTTGGAGCTTTAGGCCTAACATTATTATCTGGTGCTATCAATTTATTATTATTAGCTAATCAACCATATATATTTGAACTTGAAATACCATTGCTTTTGGTTGCCCAAAGATTCGGAACTGTTATACAAGCTTTATTGCTAGTAATAATTTGGCTTGAAATGTTTTCTACCGAAGTTTCAGATGTTTACTCAATTAGTAAAACATTAGAACAAACTTTTAATATTAAATTTAAAAAAGGAATCTTTATCGTTTTAGCTGTAGCTCTACCAATATCACAAATTGGATTTTCAAATTTAATATCAACACTATATCCTCTTTTTGGTTTACTTAGCTTAATATTCATAACACAATGTATTTATTTCTATTATAAACATAAATCCGAACTTAATGAATAAATTGCGAAGCAATTTATTTAGTTAAGGGCCTTCGGCCTGTTAAGTTTTTTTGAACAGCGCTCCGCTAGTTCAAAAAGGTAAAAGTTGACTACGCCAACGGTAAAAGCCTTTTGGCTAGTTAAGGAGGAAACTTCATAAGAAGTTTCTAAAATATATATTTAAAGAAATTACGAAGTAATTTCCGCCTTAACTTTTTACCGTTTGCTTTAGCAACCCATTACCTATGATTAATTAGCGCCAGCTATATTAATCACTTTACCTTGGCCATTAGGCCCTTAACTTTTATTTTCCTTCGCAATATATTTGAATTAATCGTCAAAGTAGTTTATTTTCGGTATTTCTTTTGAATTCATAATATCAAATGATAGTGGTGGAACAAATACTTTTTGATTAATAGATGACCTTAATTCTGCAATTCTTGTTACCCCAACATAAACATCTGATATTTTATACCAAGTTGCATAATCTACAACTCCTGTTTGTGGTAAGTTAAATATACTTTGAAATACCTTAACTGCTTCTTGCGTTTTTGATCCATAAACTCCATCAACTGCTAACTTAGGTATTAGTGGATAATTTTGAGCTATTCTATTTAATTGGTCTTGAATTGTCTCAACCTCAGCTCCACTAGAGCCTATAGTTAAATCATATCCTGGATAAGAACTAGGACTTCCTTTTACAATTTCTGCTGTAACTAATTCAATATCATTTCCATAGTAATTAGTTAATATTTCATATGGAGTTTTTCCTTGATCTCCAAGATATTTACTTCCCCATTGAGTCATCCAACCTGGACATTGAACATTCTTTCCATCGCAATACTGTGTTAATAAGGGTTGCTTTCTACCTACTCTTCTTATATAACTTGAAAAAATATCATCAACAACTGCGCTTATACTATCATATATATTTCTTCCATAAGTAAAAGCATGATCATATGCTGTAGAATTAGTTATATCATAATTCTTTCCTTTTCCCCTATACCATTCCGTATATATTCTATTTAATGTAAATGATATTATTGCATAAACATTAGCCCTTATAGTATTTTCTGGCCAAGTTGAATATATTTCACATGAAGCTACATTTTTAATATACTCCTTATACAAAACAGTATAATTAGGTGCTGAAGTATTGCTTGGCGTTCCAGTATGAACAGTTATAAACTCTGGAACTACTGGCTTTGGAAGTACAACTCCACTAGTTGGAGGTGGTAAAGGCTTATCAACTTCTTCTGGAATTTTGGCTGGATAATTTCCATTTAATGTATTAGGGCCTATATTTATTACATCTGCTCTGCTATTCCTACTATCAGATTTTATTAATTGACATTGTTGAATTGCTGTTTGGCCTGGAAATATTTGAACACCATTAATAACTAATGTTTGAAACCCCTCCCTATCTATTCTTAAATCATACAAACTGTAGGGTGTTGGTTGTGATGGTTCTTGTGAATATTCTAGTGGTGGTGCATTTAATTCAATAACTTGCGATTCTCCTGATGAATTAGTAACTAAGTTAACTTCTTTATTATCACTCGTTTTACCTGAAGATGATACTATGGTTATCTTACCACCCTCTACAGGTATATAAGTATCACCTACAAAACATTGTATTTTTAACCTACCTTTATCAGCCATAATAACTCCTTAATATATTAATCCATTAATTATTAATATGCTTTTTTATTATATTTAGTGATTATTATAAATCTCTAGGCTTTCTAATAAATAAGTTTTTAACTCTATACTCCTCAAAATCTGTATTTATTCTAGGTGTATATGTTTGTTTTATCCAATCAAATACACCTTGTAAATCAAACATTCCATATCCCCATTGCCTATTAGGATAAATATCACCAGGTCTTGTCTTTGCTCCACTTATAATATATGTTTTTATTTGTGATGAATATATACCTGGATAATTTCCATCAGTAACTGCCCACTGAAGAATAAGAGCACAACATCCTGCCACAACAGCACCTGCAACTGAAGATCCACTCATCACTGAAGTTGCTCCTCCTGGAATAGTAACTAAAGCATTACTTCCTCCAGCTACTATATCCGGTTTTATATTTCCATACCTTGTATAACCATTACTGGATTCTGATACAATGGAATTATTATTTTGATTATAATATCCTACTGAAATTGCATTATTAGAAGTACTTGGTAATGTAATAGTTGTATATTCAACTGGATTTAAAAACTTAGTTTCATCATCTATAAGTTCCCTTTGAGGTATCCATGCATAATAATTACCCTCTACTATATATTCTCCAGTTAACCTAAATTTCCAAATTCCTGGTCTTAAATTATATGCTCTTATAAAAATAAGTGTATCACCTGTTGATAATTCAGGTGAAGTAAAATTAACTATCATTTCAGTTTTTTCATATAAAAATTTTATTCTTCTATTATTTGTATTTTTGGCTTCTATGTTATCAATTATTTCTCCTGTCGGTGATATTATTGATAACTTAACTCTATTAGGTTTATTTATCCATATTGTTATTGGTAAGTTTTTTTGCCTTTCGCCAATTCTTATTTCTATATCTTTAATATCACCTGCTTTCTCAATTATTCCTTCAGTATGAGTATCTGTATTTCCTTGGTTTCCAACTGGAACAACAATTACAGTTTCCGCTTGAGTTGAATAGTTATCAATAATACTTTCATCAATTCCATTTCCAGTATGAGAACCCATATTGCTTCCCATTGGAATAAATAGAACTAATGGCTTATTTAATTCCCTTGCAACTGAAACTACATATCTTATTCCCAGCAATACACTCCATGGGCTATATGATGGCACATCCATTTTATCAATAAGTGCTGCATCAAGTTCTACCTTAGTTGTTCTAGATAACTTAACAATAACAAACTTACAATCTGGGGCAACTCCCTTTAAATCTGGGTTTATTCCTCTTCCACCAATAATCCCACTTACCTTAGTACCATGCCCAATCTCATCCTTAGATGGAACTATACTATATGGATCCCCACCTGAAGTTTGCAAACTTATTGCTTGATTTATTTGATCTTCAGTATATTCTACTCCATATTTTAATCCATATATATACTTATCTCCTTGAATAGTTTGATCCCATAACCTTACTATTCTTGTTGTATCATCTTCCATTTGAAATTCTTTGTTAAGATAATCTATTCCAGTATCAATTACTCCAACCAATACGTCTCTTCCATTAAGCCTTAAATATGGATTGGTATTAAATACAGGTGCTCCACTTGCTTCTACTGGTGAAATATCATTTAATGTTAATATAGTAGAAACTTCAATATTAACTATTCTAATTGCTAATTTTTTTACTTCGTCAACTTTATCAGCTGGTGTAATTATCACCGCAAAATTTGATGATATCATTACTCCTTCAATATCTTGTATTTTCAATAAATTTTTTAAAACTTCTTGATTTGAAACTTCAGCTAAAAGGAAAATTTTATCTTTACTATCTGAATTATAATCCACATTTATTTCATCTGCTCTTTTAAGATAATCATCCATAAGTATAACTTTACTCTCTTTATTTCTAAGACCTAACCCTAATGTTTGAGATACTAAATTAATACTTTCTCTTAAACAAAGTTCACCATATCCCCAGCCTGCATCTGGATACTCTATATCTTGCCTAGTCTTTTTTGAACCTAGAATTAAAAAATATTTTACTCTTTCCCCATATAAATAAGGATCATTTCCATTTACTATTCCCCATTGCATCATAAGAGCTGCGGCACCTGTAACTTGTGGTGTTGCCATAGATGTTCCTGTTTTTTTATCAAATGCCCTATTAGGTATAGATGAATAAATTCCTTCTCCTGGTGCAACTATATCAGGCTTTATATATTGTCCATTATATTTTTCTCCTCTTCCACTAAATGGTGAAATAATATCAACTAAATAATTATAACTTCCAACTGATATTACATTTTTAACTGTGGCAGGTATTCCTAATGTGTTATAAACAACAGGTTCTAAAAACTTAGTATTAACATTTAATCCTTCTGAAATAGGTAACCACATATCAAAGTTTCCGTCATATTTATTTAATTTTCTTAATGTTATTTTCCATTGTCCTGAAGATACAAAGCCATTAATTCCAGTTAATATAATTCCAATTTCTCCACTTACATCAAATGGCTTAGGTCCAGTTAAATATATGGAATATCTAGAATTTCCTATTGTTCCTTCATTAACTCCTTCTTTTACTAATATTTCACCAGTACCAATTCCATATGGAGAAATTAACTCTATACTTAATTGTGGCAATATTGATTTATATAAATTTATTACAACTATAGATTCATCTGATGAAATATTAAAATACACATCATTTACTTCTTCTAATGTTCCTCCTACATGATGTGCTGCTTCACCTTCATTTCCTGCTGCTATAACAATTGTTACTCTTTCAGTAGCAGAAACTGTTGAAATATATTGTTCAAGCAAACTACTACCATTATGTGCTCCATCATTAGTACTTAAACTCATATTTATAGCTAATGGCATATTTAGCTCTTTTCCCTTATCAATAAGAAACTTTATTCCCTTCATTATTTGAGTACTTAATGCAAATCTACTTCTAGCCACCTTGACCATTGCTATTGAACTTTCAGGTGCTACACCATAATATTGCTTATCTATTTTTCCTCCAGCACAAGCTATTCCTACAACATGTGTTCCATGTCCAGTAATATCAGTTGAATTAACTATTGAATATGGATCAGATGATTTAAGTGCTTCATTAATTTGCTCCTTAGTATATACCTTTCCACCTTCATCTAAATCATATATATATTCTATTCTAGTTGTTCCATCAGGATTTCTAAATGCAGGATGAGTATAATCTATTCCAGTATCAATAAATCCAATTAAAACTCCCTTTCCATTAAATTCACTTGAATTTAACTGTGTAATACAAGAAGCCCTATTACTTTCATAATCATCTGCATATAAACTTTTAGGTAGTTCTATATATTGAATTTCTGGGCTAGTTGCTAAAGCAACAAGATTTTCTATTGGAATTTCTGCTATTCCATATCCATATCCCAAATCAACATACTTTCCATTTAAGTTTTCCACTATTTTAGAAATTTCACTTGGAGAAGCTCCTGAAATTATACTTACTTCAATTTCAGAATCATTATTAGTTGCTAAAAAGCTATGTGATATATTAAGCTTTGATAATATTGATGTTGGCATATTCTTTAATATACCTAAATTATTTAAATTACCTTCTATGTTTACCACCTCGTAATAATTTCTCTTATCAATATATGTTTAATTTAAAATATCTGAACTATTAAATTTATTATTAATATCAACAGTTAAAATAGATGTTATTAATTCTTTTGTATAAGGATGAATTGGATTGCTATATAACTCTTCTGTTTCTGCAATTTCAACTATTTTACCATTATAAATAACTGCTATTCTATCACTAATATATCTTAACATAGCTAAATCATGAGATATAAATAGACATGTTAAATTCATTTTTTCTTTTAAACTTTTAAATAAATTTATTATTTGTGCTTGCATTGAAATATCTAATGACGCTATTGGTTCATCTGCAATAATAAAACTAGGATTTGTTGATAGAGCCCTTGCAATGTTTACCCTTTGTCTCTGCCCACCTGAAAAATCATATGGATATTTATTTATATAACTTTCATCTATTCCTACTAATTTCAGCATATCATATACTTTTTGTACTCTATCTTCTTTATTTCTATATACCTTTTTAAATTTCAATGGTTCTTCTATAATTTTTCCTATAGTCATTCTAGAATTTAAAGATGATGTAGAATCCTGAAATATAAATTGAATATTTTCACTTATAATTTTTTTTTGATTTTTTTTAATGCTTATATCTATTCCATCATATAATATTTTACCTGATGTTAATTTGTTAACTCCAACTATACTCTTACCTAACGTTGATTTTCCTGACCCTGATTCACCTACTAATCCTAAAAATTCACCTTTATATATATTTATAGATACATCATCTAATGCTTTTATAAAATTATTTCTATTTATTTCAAAGTACTGTTTAACATTTATTATTTCTAAAAGTTTTTCTCTACTCATTGTTGTTTACTCCAATTCTATTCATAATTCAACGTTTCTCTTGCCTTTTTTGCATTTGGATGAAGCATCCATGTTGCTGCATAATGAGTTTCAGTAACTTTGAACATAGGTGGCTCTTCTAAAAAATCTATTTTTAATGGATTTTTATTTCTAATTGCAAATGCATCACCTTTAGGTGGATCTAACAAATTAGGTGGAATTCCATCTATACACTCTATAAAACTATTCTCTTTGTTTTTATACGGTATTGATTTTAATAATGCCTTTGTATATGGATGTTTAGCCTCTAATAGTATTTCATTCTTTTTTCCAATTTCAATTATTTTTCCTGCATACATAACCGCAACCCTATCCGCAATATTAGCAACAACTCCTAAATCATGAGTTATTAAAACAATTGATATATTATTTTTTATTTGAATTGATTTAATAAGATTAAGTATTTTGTATTGAACTACTACATCTAAAGCAGTAGTAGGCTCATCTGCTATTAAAACATCAGGATTATTTGCTAAACTAATTGCAATAACTACTCTTTGTCTCATTCCCCCTGAAAACTCATAAGGATATTGATTATATCTTGTTTCAACATTATCAATTCCTACAAGGTCCATCAATTGTAATACTATCTTTTTAGCATCTACTTTATTTATTTTATTATGAATTCTTATAGCCTCTAATATTTGTTTTCCTATAGTTATAGTTGGATTTAAAGTCGTCGTTGGATTTTGAAATATCATTGATATATCATTACCTCTTATTTTATTCATTTCTTCATCTGAAACTTTACATAAATCATTTTTTTTAAATAAAATTTCTCCACTTTTTATATATCCATTTCTAGGCAATAATTTTAATAAACTTCTACATAAAGCTGATTTTCCACACCCTGATTCTCCAACTATAGCTAATACTTCACCTTTATTTAAATCAAATGATACATTTCTTACAGCTTTTATCTCTCCATAATTAGTTATAAAATTAACCTCCAAATTTTTAACTTTTAATATTTTATCCATACTAAATTTTCTCCTAATAGTACTACAATACTTATAATAATTCGTATTCTATAAATTAACTACTATATATCCCAATCTTCTATATTCCAAAATATTCCTACCCCATGATGCCCTAAAATAGTGTCCGTTGTTATACCACTTATATTACTTTTTGCTACATAAATTGCATCTATATATGCTATAAAAGTATAAGGCATATCTTTTGTAAGCTCTTCTTGAAACTCTGTGTAATACTTTGCTCTTTCTTCTTCAATGTCTATTTGTCTTGCTTTTTTTAATAATTCATCAATTTTTCTATTTGAATAATATCCATAGTTAGCTCCTCCATCAGTTGAAAATACTTTATAAGTATGATCGTCTGAATCAAATGGACTTCCCCACCCAATTAAATATGAATCTTGATTTTCCCAATCAATATTTGATTTAATAGCAACTTTTGCATCAACTCCAACTTCTTTTAATTGTTGTGCTGAAAAATTAGCTATATCTATTCTTTCCTGATCTCCCTCTGGACAAACTAACTCAAAACTTAACTTTGTTCCATTCTTTTCATAAATACCATCACTTCCTAGTACCCACCCATTTTCTTCAAGGATACTTTTGGTCATATCTGGATTATAATCAAACTTTTCCATATTTTCATCATTATATTTGTTCTTTTGTATTGGAGAATAAGCAATATCTCCATATCCTAATAGAATGTTATCTACTATAGCTTTTCTATCAATAGCATAACTTAATGCATTAGGTAATTCCCTATTATTTTTAAATAATGATGAATTAAAGTTATACATTATCCCTCTATAATCTGAGGTATTCATTATGTCTATATTAAACTGATCATTTCCTTCAAAGTTTGATATATCCTTTGGTGTAACTTGAGCTAAATCTAATTCTCCACTTTCTAATTGCATTACTCTAGCCTTTGAATCATCTACTATTTTAAAGACTATCTTATCAATTTTAGGTTCACCTTTAAAATACTCCTCATTTTTTACCAATGTTATACTTTGTCCTTCATCCCAATTGATAATTTTATATGGTCCAGTTCCTATTGGGTTTCTGTTAAATTCCGCAATTGATATATCTTGATTTTCTAATATATGCTTAGGTATTATTCCTACAGCTAAATAATCTAATAATGCAACATTTTCATTTTTCAAGATAAATTTTATAGTATAATCATCTATTACTTGTATTTCCTTAATATCTTCATAATTGGTTTTTATTTCTGAATTATTATCTGGGTTTCCTATTGTATCAAAAGTAAATTTAACATCCTCCGCCGTAAACTGCTCTCCATCATGCCACTTTACATCCTTTCTTAAATTAAAAGTATATGTTAAATTTTCATTATCATATTCCCAACTTTCAGCAAGACATGGAACAATATTATCATTCTCATCATGAGCAGTAAGTCCGTTAAATAACAATAAATTTATTTCTCCATGTTCATATAATGCTGGATTAATACTTGTATAATTATGACTTCCATAAACTAATACTTTTTCATTAAGATTATCTTTTGTGTTGCTCCCACATCCAACTAATATCAATAAGCTAATTAAAGCAGCAGTTAATTTAAATTTTTTTAATTTCATAAATTTCACCTCTATAAATTATTATGTTTTTTTATATTTTTTCTTCTTAGGTAATCTCCTATATTAGATAAACAAAAAATAGTTATAACTAAAAATACCCCTGGAATTACAACTATCCACCAATAATTTGATAGTAACGCTTGTTGCGCTAATGAAAGCATACTTCCCCATGATATTATTTCAACTGGTAATCCTATTCCCAAAAAGCTTAATGTAGCTTCTATGGCAATAGCATTTGCAATATTATTGACTATCATAAACATTATTGACGATATAAAGTTTTGAAATAAATGTTGTTTTAATATATATAAAAAACTTCCTCCAATAATTTTAGCTTCTATCACATAGTCACTATTTCTTATTTGCTTAACTTCACTTCTTACAACTTTCGCTATATTCATCCAACTAACTGTTCCTATTACAACAGAAATTCCCAATACATTATTCTTTCCTACAATAGCTTGTACAAATATTACAAGTAAAATAGACGGTATACTAATTATTATTCCTATAGCTTCCATCATTATGTAATCTATATATTTTGATGACATACCACTAATACTTCCATACAGTACTCCTATAAAAGTTGATATTATAGTAGAAAAAGTTCCTATAAATAATGATATCTTTCCCCCATACCATATTCCTGAAAAAATATCTCTCCCCATTGAATCTGTACCAAAATAAAATATTTTATTAGGTGCAATATTACAATTTATTAAATCCATATATTTAGGATCATAGTTACTTATTACATTCCAACATAAGCAACTTATCACTATTAACATCAATATAACTACTGATGTCATAGGAAAACCTCTAATTCTACTAAGTTTTTTATTCTCTATCTTCTTAAAATCTATGCATATTTTTTTCTTATCAACTATATCAAAATCACTACTTTGGAAATTCAAAACTATTTCCTCCATTCTCTTCTACTCTTGGATCTATTTTTGAATTAATTATCTTAACTATAAAATTAGAAAATACTACAATGGCTCCAGTAATAATAGATATTATCATAAGCATATTATAATCATGATATTTAGCACTTTCGAATGCTAATGTTCCCAAACCTGGGTATGAAAATATACTTTCAACTATATATGTTCCTGCTAAAATATGAGATGTAGAAACAGCCATTATTGCCATAAATGAAGGCATTATATTTCTTAGGCAATGCTTATAAATTATTTGGTATTTATTAAGACCCTTTGCTTTAGCTAATACTACATATTCTTCCCTCATTTCTTCTAATAACTTATTTCTTACCATATATGCGTAATACCATAGATGACTTATTACTAAAACTATAACTGGTAATATTAAATGAATAATTCTATCTCCAATATCATTAACTTTTCCAATAGAGTAAGCTCCACTAGTGGGTAAAATTTTTAGGTTAACTCCAAATATTAAAATTAATATTATTGCCATCCAAAAGGAGGGTATGCATGTTATAATATTCCCAATCATCATTATTATCTTATCTATAAGCTTATCTTCATGAATTGCAGAATATATCCCTAAAAGCAAAGCAACTATAAAAATTAATACATAAGATAATCCTCCAAGTACTATTGTATTTTTATAAACTTCATTAATAACTTCAACAACATTTCTTTTATATTTATACGAAATTCCAAAATCACCCTTTATAGTATTATTAATCCAACTTTCATATTGAATATAAATAGGTTTATTTAACCCCAAATTATCAATTGCTTTTTCTCTCTGTTCCAAACCCATTCTTTCAACTGAATCACCATAATAAGCCTTAAGCGGATCCCCAGGTGATAATCTCGACATATAAAATACAACTATAGATAATATAAATATTGTAACTATAAATTGAAATATTCCTTTTATTAAAGTTTTCATCTTATTCGTCTCCTATTTCGTATAATTTTCATTATTAAAATTAATATTCCATTTTCCATTGACATTTATAAAACTTC
>OHIM01001045.1_pt1 | contig 12850 bp, 22 predicted proteins | sample 1568271 | NCBI WGS metagenome assembly OHIM01 (sample SAMEA3879580, study PRJEB24766) | human gut metagenome | biome: human-associated habitat; feature: feces | place: USA | collected 1985/1987
CGTTATTCGTTGCGCCGATAAAGGTAAACGGGATCACGCCTTTCAGATTGTCGCCGAGCTGTGGGTAAATAGTCTCTACTGGCTCCGCGTCGCCGCCTTCTGCCTTGAATTTATACAGCCGCTGCCGGTAGTTATTTTCGCTATCAATGTCGAGGACACGATATTGCTCACCATACTGGATGTCGAACTCGTCGCCGGCGGATGAATACTCCCACACCTCGCGCAGTACGATCAGCGACACCCGGTTTACTGATCCTACCCGGGTCAGACGCCAGTTAATGATATTTTCGGCGGTATAGAAAACGATGACCGGGTTTAATAATCCCTCGTTTTGCTCCGCCATAGTCGCCGCGCCTGTCGGCGGAGCGTCAACCAGCAGCCCACCGCGGCCGATGGAGTCAATCTCCATAAGCGTGTCCTGGGCGTGCTGCCAAAGACCGACACCGGAGCCGTCGCAATTGTCCTTGAGGTATTCGAGTTCTTTCGGGATAGTCTGTTCTGGGTCTTTGCGCATCACGCTTCCGACCATGCCTGACAGCGTCCGCTTAGTGAAGTTGTAGCAGATCGCCCCTTCTTCGTACTCACGCTGCCGTAGCTCGCCGTAAGCCTTGTCTGATTCATTTTTGCCTACGTTGCGCAGATACCGCTTTAGGTCTCCCGCGATTGCATGGCGGACCTTTTCCCATTTCGGGAAATACGCTTTGTACTCCCGATGGGAGGTCTTTACGTTCTGCCCAGCACCGGCGGTAATATTTTCGCTGATCATAGTGTCCTCGTCTTAAAGCGGGAATGAAACCGGGATCTGTTCAGGAGCATCATAGCTGACAGGGAACATGTAATCGATAAAATATCCGATCGCCGTCGTAATGTGCTGATACTGGTTCTTTTGGTCTTCCTGGAATGCCGATCCCTGCTGCAGCTGTACCGTCGCCAGGCCTTTATGGCTCCAGGGCGCCGTTTGCGGATTGACATACAGGCTAACATGGTCGTCGGCGGTGCGGATCTTGGCGCGTACCGCGTTTTGGCGGTCCTTGATCGCCGGGTGCGCCGCCTTAACCCGGCGGGTGTACGTCCAGCCGTTCGCCGATAGCACGTCCTCGATGTCGTTATAATCCGACTTATGGCCGTGCTTTTCCCCCGCGCGCCCGGCGGGGTCGCCGTAAATGAAAACGTGCTTGTTCTGGTGGTCTTTGAACTTCTCCACGAACTCTTTGGCCGACTGCTTCGACACCGCACTAATCAGCACTATCTCGTCGAGGATATAGACATCATCACCGCGGATAACGGCAACAGAGGACGAGAGCGGCGTAAAGTTCTGGTCGTGCATCCAGTGCAATGATTCATGCGGGAAAATAGTCGCGTTCGTGTAGTTGTCCTTGGAATAGTCCTCGTAAATTTTCCCGTTTGCCGTCTCGAATGAAGCCCGGAATTCCTGGTTATATTGCTTCTTCGACATTATCTTGCGCGCTTCGGCGGCCATTTCCGGGAAAATTTCCTCGGTCATCCAGTGGAAAACCGCGTAATCCGACGAAACGCCGCTCTCGGCTGCCGTACACAGGTCATAATAGTGGTTCAGGCCGTCCGGCACGCCGAGAAGCCAGCACCAGGCGCGATAATCCGGCCGGGTCGGGTTTACGGTGTTGAGCGCCGGGTAGATGTTCGCTTCCCACGATTCGGGCTTGATGTCGGCGAATTCGTCAATGCCGCCACCGGTCCAGGGGATACCCTCGATACGCTGCGGCTTGTCCAGGCCGATAACGTGGATCTCCGATCCGTTAGGCAAGTAGATGATCAGGTCCGATTCAGACGGGCGCCGCGGGTGCGCGCAGGATAGCGTGAACGCTTTCAGGTCGTCCCAAAATATCTTTTTGGCCTGGGCGTGGGTCGGCGCCGCTGCAAAATACATCCCCGGGATCTTGAATGCCTGTTTCACCAGGAAGCGCTTAAACCTCTCGGTCTTTCCGGAACGGCGGCCGGCGGGCACCAGCGGGAAACGGATGCCGTTTGCCACGGCGCTAATCAGTTTCAGCTGTACCGGGTGATCTTTCAGCTCATACCATCGCGCGCGCTGGCGCTCCAGCAGTACGTTAACACTCATGATGGCATTTTCCCGATCAGCTCGGCCAGCTGTTCGCCGATATCAGCTTTATCTTTGCCCGGGTCTACCGGCTCGCGCATACCGTGGTTGCATTTCAGAATGAAGGCCGCACCGTTACCGCCTACCCCGGCGGCGGACAGCTCCATGAGAAATGCTTTCTGCAGCGATTCGGCGTCGGCGTATGCGCGGTCCCATTCCGGCCAGTGCTCGCGCCAGTTGCGCAGCGTGTCACGGTTGACGCCGATCGACGCGGCGAAGCGCTCGAACGTCGGCAGCTTGCTCTGCGGGATCACCTGCGCAGTGCCCTTATCCGTGTAGTGGATAATCCACGACGCCGGCTCGGAGAAATAGCGCAGCAGTGCGCCGCAGTATTCCGGGCGGTAGTCGGTCGGTTTATCGTTGCTGCCGTTGTCGTGCGGAAAGCGCTCGCCTTTCTTCCGTTTCGGCGGGACTCCCCTTAGATGTTTCGGTTTCGGCTTTAGATTCATATAACCCCCATTATGCTGCGTACCATACGCGCGCACCAGCGGCCCCCAGGGCCACGTTAAGGGGATTATATAGCGGTGGTGAGGATTAGGCAAAAGAAGCCCGCACGGAGGCGGGCGGCGACGTAGATATGCCTCTACCCCTAGGATGGGATATAAAAGCCGTTTTCCGTCATCCATTTAATAATATGCGCAGCGTCTTCACGACTTAGCCCATATCCAACCAGGCTATTCGGGTTCATTTCGTTTTTTACACATACGAAATCCGGTAGCTTATCAGGGTCATACTCGCACATATAGAACTGCCAGCAGTCGGCTATGCTCTGCGGAACTGCCAACCCATATTCTGCTCCGATTCTTTTCATGAATTTCTGCGCGTGCTCATCAATATCGTATAGGCTAACTGTTAATAGTACTGCTTTCATTTTGTCTCCTTAGTGCCACGTGATGCGGCAATCAGTATGCGGATGATGTATGGTTTCATGGCTTTTCCTCATGTGGAACGCCTGCGAGCATGGCGCCTTCGTAGGCTTCTTTCATAGCCTCGCGTACCCATCCTTGCGGTTTTTGGTTTGTTTTAACGCACCATTCATCAAAAGTAACCACCTTCTGGGCGGCTGCGAGTACGGCTGCGCGGCAGTCGTTCCAGCCTTCTACGTATTCGGCCTCATCCTTAACAATAGCTGTCATCTTATCCGGCACTACCGGCGCTGGCTGCGCGTGGCGATAGAGTGCGATATCGCCAACCATGTATTTCGGGCCTATCGCCCCTGTTTCGTCGCAATAGACTTCCGCAATAGCTTCTTCGCTCGTCCACGCCACCGGCTCGGCTTTCATCGTCGTCAGGAGCATCTTATACGCGGCGAGGGTGTAATCCTCTTTCAGAGACCGCGCGCCCGATTCCAGCTCGGCGATACGGGCGGCGAGTGACTCTTTAGTAACGGCAGTTGTCATAATTTAGCCCCGCAGTATAAACAGTTTTTGCGCCAGTCATTGCAAGTGAATTCGTGGTTGCATTTGTATTTATTCGGTTTCACCAGCTCGCGGCGATGCTCCTGGGTCACACGTAACGCCGCTTCCAGTTCGGCAATCTTGGCGTCTGCCGCTTTAACTTGCTCGTCGATTGTCATTGCGATTTTTCCTCTGCGAAGTAGGCCAGCGCCAGGAGAAAGGCGCGCTGTGATTGCGGATTCTTTATCAAGCCGAACCGGTGGCGGATTGACGCCAGGTGCCGATCGAACGAATCCCGGCAACCTTCCTCGTCGGCCATCTGCACAACGGCAGCGAGTAGCGCTTCATGCTGGACTTGTTCTGACAGCGGCGCATCGTCAGCTGCCGTTACTGGTTCGAAGCCAGGAGCGATGGCAAACTCGGCGTCTTCCAGAAACTCGGTGCGGTAGCCGCCTTTATGTGGCTCCAACGGCCAAAACATATTCGACCATTCGCCTTTGCTGTCGTCCTTCACTACGCCGTATTCATCCATTTCATACTCGCGGCCGACAGTGAACCAGGATACCTTTGACGCGGTGCAAATCAGTTTCATTCTGCGACCCCCAGACCTATCAGCTCGGCAATTTGTACCAGCGTGTCTTCGCTTTCACCAACCGGCTTATCCATCCAGTCAAACGAAATCAACTTATCGGACTCGATAACTCCGATATTAAAATCGTCGCTACCTACAGTCCGAAAACCGTGTGATATGGCGCCATTGCGAGTTTCGTAGTGGATAAGGTCGGATGAATATTCGATTCCGTGCCCACCTTCGTTACACCATGCGCGCCGGATAATTACGATGAATGCTTTGCCCATTTCGTTTGCTCCTGTGTAATTGACGATATGAGTATAATCATATTGCAACCAACATTGCAAGTAGCGCGCAAAGAAAAAGCCCCAGCTGTTAAGCCAGGGCTTTTGGACCGTCAGGAGCAAATCAATCGTGTGCAATGAGACTATAGCACTTAACCTTCACCGTAGCCAATCATTTACAACCCCTTTCGTAACGGCTCACCGCCACACCATTTTCGTTGCACACATACGCCACACTATCAGGCGGCAGCTCTATAAAGCCGTCTGACCCAAGCGCCAGAGAGTTAGAAGCACCGTCCCAATTAACGTATTTAGTTTCATGGATAGCTTCGCGGCTACCAGGTGAACATATTTTTACAGTAAGCATATTATTTCCTTCTTCTCTTGTTGGTTTCTCTGCCTTTATAGTACTACTTCACAGCTCTGCCAATAGCCTCGGCCTCGGCTGCCGATTTGCCGTTGAACAGCGCAAGTCGCCCGGTTGCGCGCCGGCGCAACCCCAGCATCACCTTACCGCCCTGATAGATAAACTGCGGCAGCTTAGTGCGCAGAGTCGCGATATCCCCGCGTCGCAGCGCCTGTCCGGTGCCTGTATCGGCGCCGATCACTTTCGGCCCGGCGTTGAATACCAGGTCCACCATAGCGTCGAAGTAGGGGCCGGCCACCGCGTCGACCTGGCGCTCGGCCTCCGCCATATCCTGGCGCAGTAACGCCAGTGCATCCGGCTCGGTGATGCTCGCCGGCGCCTGGGCGCGCGTACCGGTATGGCCGTAACCCCAGGTCAGGATCCCGCGGGCCTTTTCTTTGGCGGTTGCATAATACGGCACAGGCTTAAACGTCTCCCAGCGCCGGGCGAATTCAACGGCGTTATCGCTGACTGTTCTTCGCATGAATTAATCTCCGATACTTGATGTAGCGCACCGACTTAACGCAGGCGCTGCGCAGAAATGAAAGGGTGACCAGCACCAGGAGTGTTGACCAGATGAATAACGGCGCGCTGCCGTCTTTGTAGATGTGGATCAGCCCGGCGCCGCAGGTGAGAAACAGGCCCATGAATACCAGGCGACCCAGCAGGCCGTCATCGACCCAGTGGGCGTAAATGTTAAACAGCGCTGTCATGGCGATAACGGAAAGGCAGAAGGCACTAAGCATGGCTATTTACCCCACGGTAGTTTAAAGCTGCCCGCCGCCACTTCCAGGGACTCAAAGAATTTCCACCAGAAGGCGCCGATCACGAATGGCACCAGGTATTGTCCGTCGGTATCCGCCAGCTCGAAATAGCGGATCCCAAACGGTGAGAAGTAAACGGCACAAGCGGCACCGGCGGCCAGGTGAGCGCAGCGCTTCCACAATGGCAGCTGCTCTGCTTTCTTCACCTGGGCCACGATGCCGCCGCATACGGCAGCGACGACAAGCCAGAAATATCTGTCCATCAAAAAGGACCCCCGAATGAATAGTATTCGGGGGCAGTATAGGGCGATTTAGGATTAATCTGCAAATTAGCGTCGATCGAAGTTATATCGGAGTATCTCTCCTGGACGAATTTCAGGCTTATTCGGGATCGAATCTTCCGGGTACTCTTTCGCCCAATGGCGCCAAAGCCGGTAGGCTATCGCGGCGCGGGCAACTGATTTGAACGACCCGAGATTCACGTTTCGGCCTCGCGACCACACCATAGCCCGCCACTCGCAATGGCCCCCGCGGTTCAATCGGCTAACACCTTTAATGCCAGATGGTTCTGCTTGTGCCCGCCGCGGGACTGGTTTCACCGGCGCTTTACAGGTGATCTTGCGCTTCGCCGCCGGGAGTTCACCTGCGCGTTTCAGAATATCGGTAGCGAGGCTCATAAGTAGCCCCCGCACTCATCGCAAGTCGCCACGTCGCGGAATGTTACCGCGCCACAATCTCCGCATTTACGGCCGCGGGGCGGCAGCGGCTTAATAACTCCGCAAAGCCGGCACATGCCGCGCGCCAATTCTCCGGGATTCGGGACGAACTCATGCGGACAGGCTTTCGCCCCGGCGGCTCTCTCCAATTCGGCGATCAGCCGGTTGATGTACCATTGCGCCTTCTTCACGTCCTCCAGGCCGTTCTTCGCCTCGTAGCGCCAGAGGTACTTGATGACGTTGGACGTGCATATGGCTTCCGCTCCCGATTTATTTACGGTAGCGGCTTCCATCGCGTCGATGCATTCCACGCTGCCGTTGTTGTAGTGCGACGGGTGGTTTACGTTGTCGGTCATTGCTTTGCTCTCCTGCGACGTTTGGCGTTTCGGCGTTCTGCGGCCTTCCCAGTATGGCGATTTGAAACTGGATAACCCTGCGGACTAAGCGCTTCGCTTAACCCTTTCCATTTAACGGAAGCTCCGCCTATGTATCCAAGAGCAACTGCGATTGCCATTGATGATTTACGCATCATTTATCCTTACTAATTCGTTTCGGTGAACAGTACGCGCGGATCTGCGCGTCTGGGCGCTGGCCTTCGAACAGCGCCAGCGAGTTTTCAGCTTTACGGGCGGCCGCCTGGCACGCCTCCAGCGTATAGAACGTCTCGGTAGTGGGCGGGGCCAGCACGCCCTGCGCCAGCACCCATATAAACAGGACCGATGTCACCGCGGCGCCCCTCCCTTCGCTATTACCCGCAACCGTTCTATCGATAGTCGCGGACCTGGGCCGGGGTTTCTGATATACGCTTTTATCGCGTCATACCTTCCGGCCCGTACTTGAGCGCGAATAATCAACTCGTACCAAAGCTTTTTAGCCATAAACTCTGACTCGGTCATTCGCAAACGCCCTCCCCCAGCGGTTTCTGTTTACGGCATTTAACGCATTCTAAATATTCTGGCACGGGGCCGCACGATGGCCCAACGACCCATAGGTGGTCGCACTCCTGGTGCGAGGCTGCCGCTGTGCGCTCCTCGACTGCCTGGATAACGGAGATGCGGACGCGATCAGACGGCAGCGCCTGCATGTGGCCGTTAGCGTTGACCCGGATAAACGCCAGGCCGGTGATCTGCGCTTCGCGTAACGCGTCCGTGTGTGCCTTCATTACCGGGTGGTCGAGTAGCGCAAGCATCTTTTCCTCGAGGGCGGCGTAGTCCTGGTATTTGACATACGACTCCGAAATATCGTCGCCTTCGCTATTCAACCACGCGTCAAAAGTGTTTACTGCATACGTTTTAACCATAATCAGCAATCCTCATCGTCAGGTAAGGCCATGTTAAGCGCCCTTTGAGTCTCTTCCACTACCTGGCAAAGATTCCAGTATTTAACCTCTAATGCCTCGTAGTCCTTATGCATAACAAATTGGCCGTTTCCGCGTTCTTCCATATCGAAATCACCAGTGCCATGCACAATCAAATCGTATCGAGTAACCATAATCAGCAATCCTCTTTGCGGCAGCCGCGTTGCTCTGGCTCACGTAACGCTCCATCGGCCCGTGCACGCTTAATCGCGGCGCCCGGCTTCTCCTGGTAGTTGTTGCCGATGAGCTGGCAAACTTTCGCTTTCGTGGAGGCTTTGCACCAGCCATGCCGCCCGCGCACGGGCCCATTGATGGCTTTCACGTAAACTAAATCCCTATTTTCCAGGAAAGTTACGATACGGATTAGTGACCCTTTAGGGGCGCGCCACACCTGGCCTTTCTTAAACATAATGTTTGCTCCTCTCGTTTCGGTCCTCTGAGTATATGTCTAAACCAATGTTGGTTGCAATACCGGACAGCAAAAATAAGGGGCCGCGATAACTGGTATGGTAGTCTACTAGCCTACTTGCGTGCGTGGGGTGCGGAATTCGATAGGACTAATCTTAAGTGCGGTCACCACCACCGTTACCCTCTTTTGGTTGCTTTTCTATTCGCAACCAATTTCGATTTACTAAGGCGTTTTGCCTCCCGGGATTTCATGCTGCCAATATATCGGGTTAGCCAAACCTCGACACTCAATCCGCACTGTTCAGCCCTCTGTGAAATGTATTCGTATGCTTTGTCTGACACTGTTATTTGTTTCATATTCCCGCCTCCTGATACTTGCTGCCGTGATATTTACATTTGCGCTATTGCAAACTCGCAAAAAATATGATACGATCACTGCGTTCTCTTGGCGATGCCCGCCAAAGGGCAGCTCGCCTGAGACGCAATAACGTGATCGACTCACTTTGCGAAACAAAATCCCTCCATAAATCAATCACTTACCTATCGACTCGCAATCCATTTTTGCGAAAACCAACAAAAACACCCTAAGTCATTGAAAACGTTACTCGCAATTTCATTCGCAAAATTTTGCGAGTCTTGCGAGTCGATTCGCATTACTCGCAACACGTATTATTTTACGAGTTTAAGTCCTCATCGCTCGCAACCAATTCCGGCGGGTCGAAGTCGTTTACGCCAGTCGGCAGCCTGTATTGTTGGTTGTAGACTTCACCCGTATCCGGGTTGCGGCCATGCACTAAAACCCGTCGTCGCACTAACTCTTCCAGCACTTTTTTATAGTTGCCGCTGGTGAATTTGTTTCCGCCGGCGGTGCCGATCGCATACGGTGAGTATCCCTCTGGCTTGTCCTCCAGCAATTCTAGCTGGGCGACCATCACCTCTTCGGCTTTATTCTTCGGCCCTGCGCCGCCGGAGGCTTTCACAGCCTCGCGGGCTACTTCGGCAGCTGGCGATTCGAACGGCGCCAGGGCGACAGGCACCAGGTACAGCGTTTCGTTGCGCGGCGACATCTCCAGCGGTTTCGGCGTCCACCCGGATAGTTGATCGGAAAAGTCGGGGCCAGCGGCGGTGGACATATACGCGTCAACGCGGTCGGCGTGCGCCTGGGGGACGTCGATTTTACATTTCAGCAGGACGAAGCCGCGCGGTGACTGCTTGATGCCGTTACGCGCTTTTTCGTGATAGAGGTTGATCTGGTGTGGCTTGGTCTCGTCCGGCTGCTCGATGAAGAAGGCGTAATCCACGGCCCCATGCAGCGCGCCAGAGCCGCGGGCGGTACGCTGGCCCGAGGAGGACTTCGCCGGGTGGTGGATAACGCCGGCGCTGCCGCCGGTGGCCTCGGATATCTGTTTCAGCGCGCGGACGATTTCCCCCATATCGGTCGGGGAGTTTTCATCGAACGGCTTTTTAGCGGTACTCCGCATGGCGACGGTCTGGTTAAGCGAGTCGAAGGCCACCAGTCCGACGGGCGAATCGCCGGCCGCGTCGCGGATAATTTTGCATACCTCTTTCACGCCGCGCGCGTCGGTGATGTCGATCCCTTTATCCTGCAGGTCGATGATATGCAGCCAGTCCAGGTCGTCCTGATACATCTTCTGCAGCGCCTGCTTACGGTGGAGGCTGGTTTCGCCGCCTTCCGCATCAAAATAAAAGTTGTGGGCGCGCACGACACGCCGTCCGCCGAACGGGATCCCGGCGGATATTGCAGCCATCTGGCCGAGGACGAAGAACGATTTACCGATGTTCGACTCGCCGGCGGCGTACCAGGTCGATTTGAAGTTAACCAGGCCCTCAATGATGGGATCACGCTTGGTGAACAGGGTAACCGGGTCGTCGTCCAGGTCCTCGTCGGTACACTGGCCGGCGGCGGGCCCGTCGAGTGCTGCCATTACCTCGGCCTCGTAGACGTGGGTGATCTCCTCTTCTGGCAAATCCGGCAGCAGTTCGGCGATCTGCTTTTTGCTGATATTGTGCGCTTCCGGCAAATACTGGTCCGGCACGCCGCAAAGGCGCAGCAGCATGTGCTGGTGCGTGTTGTGCTTCCTGCAGTGGTCATGCTGACACGCGAAGCGCACCTCGGGGTGAAGGGCGTCGGGCATCATGATAGCCGTGCTGCCATCTGTCCCGTCGTTGTCGCTGTGCTGGTAGTGGTTCGGGCACTGTATGGCGAATCCACGGCCAGAGGATAGTGGTTCGAGGCCCATTTCCCAGCACCATGCGGCGATAGCCTGGCTGTTCTCGCTGGCGTTCTCCAGCGCTTCGTCGGTCCAGTTGGTTGAGCCCGATTCGTCCGGCACGTCGAACCGGTGGCGCAGGATGCGGCGGACGCTGGCCGGCGCGGCGCGGTGCTCGACGGTTTCCGCTTCGATATGCGGGGCGAACATTAAGCGGGCGCGCTGGAATGCGGTTTCGTCCATCCCTTTCGCGCCGGTGAGCCCGAGCATATCGATGAATTTGTGCTGGCACGGCCAGATCTCATCCGCCAGCATCGGCCGGTCTGTCGGGATGAGAAAACGCCAGGAGCGCGACTTAACGCCGCCTTTCAGGTCGTGCCGGTCGCCGCAGGTGGAGTAAGCGAAGAACGTGTATCCGCCATCCTCCAGCGCGCGACGCACCCGGCGGATCTCTTTGCTGGATACTTTGTCGATATCGATGAATAGCAGGGACCGGGAAATGACGTTGTTGTTATTGCGCTTGTTGCGCTCAAACTCGGCGGCGACATACGGCAACCGGCCTTTCTTTTCTTCGTAACGATCTTCGGTCTCGCTGCCGTCAATGGATACCCCCAGCACAGGGTCGGCGCCGATCTCCAGCAGGTCGTCGATAAACTCATCCCAGGAGGATTCGAAAGCCTTCGGGCGATTGTCGGTTTTATGCCGGCCGAGAGAATAGGATATTTTTGATTTTAACCGTGGCATTGTTTATATTTACTCCTGGTATTTATGACGCGCTTCTGGTAAAGCCTCTCCGTTTTGGATGAGGCTTATTTTTTATCCGGGGTGCCTTCCCCAAGCGCCAGCCAGCGAGCATCGCATTCCAGCGCGTCCGCCAGGCGAAAGATACGCTCCATATTCAGGCTTTTAGTCCGCCCGTTCTGTACAAATGATAAAGCCGACTGCGAGAGACCCCCGCGCATTACGACATCTTGCTGACGCAGGCCAAGCTGCTTCATCCGCGCATTAACGCGGAGCTGGAAAGGGTTACGGCGTGCTGTTGCCATTATAAGAATCCTCTTAATAGATATGTTGACGTCTGCAATACTATAGTATCTAACCGCACATAATCAAGCATTCTCTGGTGGTTAGCACTAAGTCATTGATTTTACCGGTGCTGCAATTTAATTTGAAAAATCGCTTGCAATCACAATTTATCTGGACATATTATTACATCGCCGAAACGCAACCAACTTAACTAAACGAGGATTTACCATGATCGAGAAATTTTACGCACTGCTGGAGCGCTTTGTTATTGCCCATGAGCTGATCGCCGCTAACAGCCGCCCGTTAACCGGTGCGGGCGGTTCGGCTCCGGCCAAGGATAGCGAAGCACAGAACGGCAGCGCGCCAACCAAAACCACCCGCACCCGTAAGGCGCCGGCCCCGAAAGATGAACCGGAAGACGACGAGCCGGAAGAGAAGACTACCACCAAAAAACGTGGTGGCAAAACCGAAGCGCCGGCAAAACCGGCCCGCGGTAAGAAAGGCACCGACAAACGCGCTGCGATCGGCGAAATGGCTAAAGTTGCCGTAGAAGGCGATGAACTGGAGTCCGACGAAGCCGACGCGCTGCTGGATGACTTCGACGACCTGCTCGAAGACTTCGAAGTTAAGAAAGTCACCGACCTCGACGACGACCAGGTGGAAGAATTCCACGACGCGCTTAAAGAAATTATCGAAAAATATTACGACGCTGAATGACCGATCTGCCCCGGTACGCCGGGGCTTTTAACCAGGAGTAAACCGTTATGCGCCTTACCAAAGAAATTAAAGAAGTGCTGATCACCAATTTGCTTAAACAATCGCCACTCGGACTGCGCGCTATCGCGTGCCTGAAAGAGCGTCGTGATATCGTCGAGATTGTGCGCCGGCTGTGCCTGGCTGCGGACAATACGAGCGACGAATCAATCCGCGTGTTTCGCAGCAACATCGAAAGCGTTAATAATTCCCTCGGCAATAAATTCATTGTTGCGCGTGTCGGATGCACCGAAGTTACGAAAGAAAAATATCACGCAATAGAAATAGACTTCGGAATGGGTGGCGAGGTGCACGACCGGCATATTGACGGTCATGATCGCCGCTGGGTTCAAGGGCACGGTGGGTCATACCTTTGGGAAAGTGCTTTCTTCGGGTCATGGATCCGTAAGGATTACCCATTAGCGCAGGATGGATATTTTGTCCCGTTCTCGCGCGTACTGCTGCCAGCAGATCCGAAGATACAGGCGCGCATCGCAAAAGTTGATGCGGAATATAATGCCCTGTTTGACGAAGTAATTTCATGGCGCGCCACTATGCGATCGAATCTGGCTAAGGTTAACACCCCCGAACAGCTACGCGAGCAATGGCCCGAGGCTTTCCCTTTCCTGCCGCCGGAGACGAAAAAGCAGACGGCAGCGATCGCGCTGTCACCTGAAACCCTTAACGCTTTATGTGGGCTGCCGAAATGAAATATACCCTTATGAAAGGCCGCGACTCTCGCGACAACGTGATCGCCTTCTGGCTCCTGCGCACCGACGGCGAAACGAAAGAATGCGCAT
>OHIM01001049.1_pt1 | contig 12799 bp, 8 predicted proteins | sample 1568271 | NCBI WGS metagenome assembly OHIM01 (sample SAMEA3879580, study PRJEB24766) | human gut metagenome | biome: human-associated habitat; feature: feces | place: USA | collected 1985/1987
CCGTTCGTCACCAACTAATATTCAATTAAACAAACATACTACTTCTCATTCACAACCGCATTATCCATAACTATATTCTGTGCTTTCTTTACAAGCATTGCCTTTACTATTGTATTCTTGTCAAACTTATCTGTGAATGTTGTTACCTGTGAATAACCACTGTCCTTTGCAAACTGTTCAAGGTCATCTTTATATTCATATTCTGTTATATCAAGTCCTTCTTTTTCTGCTATTGCCTGATATATAAGCTGCTGGCCTGCTGATGCCTTTACGAATTCATCAAATGTTTTACCATAAAGATTCTGGCAGTATTCATCATTAGTCTTTCCCTGAAGAGTACTATAAAAACTGATTGATTCTTCAAGCTTTGACGTCTGCTGTGCAAGGAATTCTTCAGGGTATCCTGTTACCTTACATACATCAAGAAGCTGTGTAAGAATAGCCTCATTCTTTGCTTCACTCACCTTTGTATCTATAGTTGATTTAACATCGTTCTTAACATATTCCTTATATGAATCTACTGATTCAAGACCAAAGTTCTCTTTTACAAACGAATCTGTGAGCATAGGAACATTTGGCTGCTGTACGTAGCTCATGGAAAGTTCAAACACTACTCTCTTACCTGCATAATCAGTATACTTAGAGTTATCTGGCATAGTTACTGTTATAACCTTTGTCTGACCTGCTGCCATACCATATAATTCATCTGCAAGACTCGTTCCTGCAACTGGAAAAGCTTCCTTTCCAAGAACCATACTATAATCAGAACCTGTGAAATCATCTACTGCAAGCCCGCCTGATGTTCCTGAGTAACTAAATGTTACTTTATCTGACTTCTGAGCCCCACGGTTAACATCTGTATATGTAGTTACATCATCCATCTGCTCAGCTATCTTGTCATCTATAACCTTGTTAGTTATGGATGTGACATCAACATCTGCTACTATTCCCTTGTAGTTTCCAAGTTCAACATAATCTGTAGGACTATATCCATAATCAACCTTTATTTTACTATTACATGCTGTAGTCATAAGCATAGAAACAACCATAGCTGCTGCTACTGCATATTTAACGCACTTTCCTTTTAATACTTTTCTCATAACCTGTCTCCATAAATATATATTATGCCGGATTGCCGACTTATAAACTATACCATAATACAGCCTCTAAAGCCAGTATTACATAAATGTTTCACAATATTATCACAAAAGCCGCCATACAGGATATAAAGAGTTATCTCATCCTATATAGCGGCTTAAATGCTACTAATCAGAAGATATCCAGAATCTGACAGATATAAATCTGATATATAACATTATATTTATCTTTACACTAATTAATCTAATGATTAAGCAAGCTTAGACTTAGCTACTTCTGCTAACTTAGCAAATCCTTCTGCATCATTAACAGCCATCTCAGCTAATACCTTTCTGTTAAGGTCGATGTTAGCTAACTTTAAACCATACATGAACTTGCTGTATGAAAGACCGTTCATTCTTGCAGCAGCATTGATTCTTGCGATCCATAACTGTCTGAACTGTCTCTTCTTCTGCTTTCTACCCTTGTAGCTCTCTGTAAGAGCTCTCATTACAGACTGCTTAGCAACTCTGTACTGCTTAGATCTAGCTCCTCTATAACCCTTAGCGAGCTTTAATACTCTATTATGCTTCTTCTTTGCGTTCATACCGCCTTTAATTCTTGCCATTTCTTAATTTCCTCCTAAAATAATCAATCACAGACACCCATATCTTATAAATATGGCATAATCTTCTTCATTGTCTTTACATTAGTTGCATCTGTCATAGCTGCATGTCTAAGATTTCTCTTTCTCTTAGTAGTCTTCTTTGTAAGAATATGGCTCTTGTAAGCTTTCATTCTCTTTAATTTACCTGTTCCAGTTACTTTAAAACGCTTTGCAGCTGCTCTTTTTGTCTTTACCTTTGGCATAATAATCCTCCTAATTTAATTCTCATATGGAATAATATTTTAACGTTTTTCAGTTAAAAACATAGTCATGCTCCTGCCTTCTAACTTTGGAGCCTTATCTACTACTGCTATATCACTTAACTTCTCTGCAAAATCTTCAAGTATATGCTTGCTTGAATCAACATGAGCCATCTCACGTCCTCTGAATCTGAGTGATACTTTAACCTTATCGCCTTTCTCTATGAACTTCCTTGCTGCGTTACTCTTAGTGTTAAGGTCATTCACATCTATGTTAGGTGATAAACGAACTTCTTTGACTTCTATTGTTCTCTGTTTTTTCTTAGCTTCCTTTTCTTTTCTGACAAGTTCATACTTATACTTGCCATAATCCACAAGCTTACATACAGGTGGCTTTGCGGATGGGGCTATCTTTACAAGATCAACCTCTGCCTCTCTTGCTAACTTCATAGCATCCTTAGGAGACATAACTCCAAGCTGCTGTCCTTCTTGTCCAATAACACGAACTTCCTTATCGCGGATCTGCTCGTTAATCATTAATTCGCTAATAGTAGTGCACCTCCAAAATCAAAAAAAGTGGATAGTCAGACTATCCACTTTTTAATCATAATGCATCTTAATTGCTGTTTATCATGCATATTCTTAAAAATATAAACCCGAGTCGCCTTCATGCGCTAAGGTGAGAGTGGATACTCTGCTTCGTTTAACAACTATTAGAGTTTAACACTAATAGTTATAGCTGTCAACTATATTTTTAAACATTTCAAACAAACATTTCAAATATTTCAAATTTCTGCAATACAAAAATGATACATTGTTTTATTTTTTATCTTACAACTGACTTTCTTCTTAATACTACGAATGCAAGACCTGCACATGATACAACTGCGAATAATACATAGAGTGCTATATTATACACATCACCTGTATTTATTGTGTTATCTGATGCCTGTCCGTTTCCTGTTGCTGCTACATCTTCATAGCATATAGCGTATGTAGAGAATTTATCTGTTGTAAATGTAATAACTCCGTTTTCGCAGCTTGTTTCAAGTGCCTCTGCTACACCATCATGAATTCTTACAACTGTATATTTTCTTTCTACAGATGAATCTGTATTCTTAAGACTTTCAGGAATATCAAGCTTAACAACAACTCCAGCAGCTGTTTCTGTTACTGATACTTCTTTGAGACTTCCAACTTTCTTTAATAATGTAAGATCAAGATATGCTCCAACTACACCATTGTTAAGAACTTCCTTAACTTTATCCTCCACAAGCTTCTTATCACTTTCTGATACTGTAGCTGTTACATCTTTGACCTCCATAGATACCGAAACTGTACTTCCGTTTTCTATTTCTTTCTTTTCCTCTTCTGTGAATGTGATTCCGCTCACCGGTACTTCGGCTTTTATATTGATGCCAGCATCAGCCTTAATTACTGCATTTACCTTATCTGAATCTGGTGTGCTTGGTGTATCACTTGGTGTATTTGGTGTGTCGCTTGGTGTGTTATCTCCTGGCTTATTATCATCTGGTGTGTCACTTGGTGTGCTATCTCCTGGCTTGCTATCATCTGGTGTATCACCTGGCTTAACATCAGAACCAGTTATTACCTTACCATCTACAACAAGTTTTATATCTGAGAATGTTACATCTGCCTGTCTTGCTACAAATAAACCTACATATACATAATCCGCATCTATTGATGTAAGCTTGAAATCAAAACCGCCTGATATAGCAGCATTATCGCCAAATGTACATGCGTATCCATCACTGTTGCTCTCAATCTTAAGTGCATATGTCTTACCAGCCTCTACTGGATTCTCTAATGTACCACCATAACCTAATGCACCATCTTTTCTCTTAAAGCAGTTAGCTGTTCCCTGCTTGATACTTCCTGCTGCAACATAATCTCCAAGAGCTGACTTATCATTAACATCAATATACATCGCATCTCTTGCCATAAGACCAAATGCAACCTGATTGTGTTTATTAATGCTGTTTACTGTTGCATTAGCTGTTATTACAAAGTTACTATCTGCAGGTACTTTATAATAATACATTGCAATTCCATCTGTTGTTGATGATATCTTTCCCTTACCATTAACAGCAATGTGAATGCTTCCATCTTCATTGCCCTCAAGTATGAACTTATCTTTAATAAGATTTGGGTCTCCACCTATATCTCCAAATATTGAACCCTTGAAAACCCCCGCATCTTTCCATAATTCACTCTGCTTAAGTTCTCCTGAATATTCAGCTTCCTTATAATCTGGATTAGGCTTAAGTACATCAGCCTTAACAGGTGCTTCCTTGGCTGTTATATGTTCTGATATTCCAGCCACTCCAAGTTCCTTAATTGTCTTAGTTACAAGATAAGCATTATATGTTCCACCATAAATGTTTGTATGTGTATTATCAACGCTTGTAGCCTTAGATGATGTCCATGCATGAAGGTTGACTGTCTCATCCGGTCCTAATGTATCATATAACTCTTTTGTCATCTTAGTCATATCAACAACTGGTATGTTAAGTTCCTTACCAAGATTCCTTATAGACTGGGCATAATCTCCACCCTTGAAATCACCACTATCCTTTGTGATATGAAGATTGCTGTCAGACCATTCTGCTGTAGCAGTTCTTCTTACTATAGGTGTACAGAGGATAACTGTTGTACCAGCTGCCTGCGCAGGCTTAATATAGTTTTCATATAATGAGTTAGCAAATGAGCCAGCTGTCTTATAATCACCATTAGGATCTGTATATCTGTCTGCTTCTGCCTTTTCATCATTATGTCCGAAGCCTATAAGAAGATAATCACCCTGCTTCATACCGGATGTAAGTTCATTATACTCCTTATCATTAACATAGCTCTTAGAACTTCTTCCTGATAAAGCTATATTCTTCACTTCATATGTTCCATCAAGATACTTATCAATCTGTGTACCCCATCCATATCTTGGATAATAATAATTATCAGCAAAAGAACTTACTGTAGAATCACCTATTATCCATACTGTAGGCTTGCTGCTGTCTTTATTAACCGCATCATCAGCCATAGCCATAACGCTCCAGCCTATGCTCATAACAAGCAAAAGCAAAGCGCTAAGCAGACAACTTATACGTTTTCTGTTTCTTTTCTTCATCATAAATAACCTTCCCTTTCTTTTCTGGACAATCCGTCCCTTTTTATGGAATTATAAAGTATGAACCAGTGTCAAGGTCAATATCTTTTTACACATTTAATAATGCATTGTACATAAATCCATACATTATTATATTTCAAAAAATATTCAGGCAAATAATATTCAAGCAAATAATATTCGAACGAATAATATTCAAGCATTCAAAAACCAGACACACAACAACCTAAGTCATTGTGTATCTGGCTTTATTCAATGCCAATCAATGCTAATCAATTCTAATCATCACTAAAACTAGTATCTATAACTATTATATTATTTATTAATCAGCCTTTTCTTTTTTCTATCTTCATACACAAGAAGTACTATTCCAGCTAATGCCATTGTAAATGCCACACTATATCCCATCACGTGATATACATCTGCTGTTTTTACATCATCTTTAGAAGCATCTGGATTTTTATCGTCAGATGATATAGCATTGTCATCTTTATTACTGTCACTACCTGACGTAGCTCCATCATCTTTCTTATCGCTGCCACTTGGATCCGGTGCTGGCGTTGGGTCTGGCGCTGGCGTTGGATCCGGTGCTGGCGTTGGGTCTGGCGCTGGTGTTGGATCTGGTGCCGGCGTTGGATTCTCGCTCTTATTAAGTTCTTCACTCTTAGCACTTATTGCACTTAAAAGGCTCTGGCCTTTTGTTGTCCAGTACACTGCATCTTCTGTGAATCTGCCATTTGCATCTGCTGCTTTAGCAGTAAGCACTCCATTCTTATCAACAACAAACACCTGCTGTCCATCCGGATTAACACCTGCTACTCTGGATGGTGATTTAACAGCCTTTGAGAGTGATATATTCATATTCTGGATCTGCTGTGCAAAGAGTTCTGCTGTTATGAAACCACCAAGCTTATTGCTATGTGTACTGTCTCCTGCTGACATAACCTGTGTACCATTAACAGACTTGCCATTAGCTGCCTTTTCGTCTGCTTTGTATGCTTCCTCATACATATTCTTTGTTATCTCAAAACCATCAATAAGTAATACATCCTGTTCCTTTGCAAGCTGTTTAACTGCTTCAACATATGCATTATTTTCAGTTACAAGTGTTCCTGTTTCTTTATCTGTTGAATCATGATGTGGTTTGATAGTACCCTCACTAGTATAATAAAGTCTTGATACTGGTGTTACAAGAACCGGTATTGCCCCTGCTTCCTTTGCCGCATCAATATATTGTTTAAGATACCATTTATAAGTACCACCACAATCATATGAATAGAATGTATCTCCATACTTTGAAGTAAGTGATGATGGTGTTGCCACTTTAGTTCCTGCTGTTACAGGATATATTCCGTCAGCATCTGGCTGTCCAAGTGGTACATATCTATCTTCAATGTATCCTTTTCCATTGGCACAGTCATTGTGTCCAAACTGTATAAACAGATAATCGCCTGCTTTGATATTGGCTTTTATCTTATCTAATGAGCCCTCATTGATAAAGTTTCGGCTGCTTCGTCCTCCATTGGCATAGTTCTGCACCTTAACCTTTGAAGAATCAAAGAACGCCTGTAAATATTCGCCCCATGAGCCTTCAGCCTGAGCCTTACCGCTCATATACATACCTGATGCTGAATAATCCTTAACAGTTGAATCACCTGCTAAAAATACATTTACTCCATCACCAAGTTCTATATCTGTTGAACCTGTAGGATCTTCATATCCATCTCTTACATATGCCTCTGCCTTATATTTTACTGCTCCTGACTTAACACCACTTAAGTTCTCAGGTACAACTTCAACTTCAATATGCTTTCCAATAGCATCCTTAGAAATCTTATATGTATTATCAGCATTGGCAGTTGACGATTTTACAAGTGTTCTGCTGCCATCCTCATTAACAATATACCAGCGGATCACTGATGCATCATTTTTATCATTCTTCTCTCCAAGAGAGTATATAACAGTAAGAGTATGTCCTGGATATGGTGCATTGATATCTCCATTATCCACAAGATATGGTTTCTTTACAAATGCTACTGTGCCCTCATCAGCCACATAAGCATTAGGTGTCCAGCCTGAAAGATAATCATTCACAACATCTTTCTTTGCAACACTTTCATCTGTTGTAACTCCTGTTACTCTCTTAGAAACATCTACTGCTGTTCCATCTGTATAAACCGAATTATATTCTGTATAACCAGCCTTCTCCGGCTTATTGCCAGACATTTCAAACCAGCCTTCATCCTTAATGTAACTACCATTTATCTTAGTATTAAGGAATGTTACTTTTGCATCCTGACCCCAAGGTCTTCCAAGATATCCTGCACTTACCTCAAGTTTATCACTGCCTGTTATTGTACAGTTTCTAAATACATAGCCAATCTTAGTTGCTGCAGCAGAAGCTGGCTTATGTGCTGTAATATAACCACCTGCAGAGCCAGCACTGTAACCTGCAAATCTAAGTTCACATCCATCAAACACTGCGTTTCCATCACCAAATATGTAATCTGTATTACCCTCTATATGGCAGTTCTTAAAGTACATATTAGTTGCTGAATTACCAGTATATAATGTATCCTGGCTTCCAAGAAATGCACAGTCTGTGAATTCAACCTTATCAGCTTCTATAGCCATGGCTGTTGCTCTTTCTGTTGCTGCCTTTGATGTAACATCTGTTGCATAGTTTCTGTCTGGATTCTTATTTTCTGTAGGTGTCACACCATCTTCTATTTCTTCATCTGTTAAATAACGGTTAAACGAAGCTTCAAATGTGATTCCATCAGCACTAAATCCTGTTGCTGTATTTTTAAGCAGTACTGAACAGCCCCATTTTGCTGCAGCTGCCTTCTCGTACTTATCATATGCATTTTCAGCATTATAATAGCCTTTAGAATCTATGCTGTAATACTTATATCCTATTCCATAATACCATGTAAGAAGCACTTCTTTGCCTGATGACTTTTCATCATTAACAAGTCTTACATATGGAGTTGATATAATAACCTGTTCTCTATATGTACCAGGAGCAATATGAATAGTAACTCCATTATTCTCATCAGGAGCAGGTGTCATTAATGATACTGCTGATACTGCTTCTTTTACTGTATTATAGTTTGCATTCCCTTTTTCTTTATATCCGACATATATATCAGATACTCTTTCAATCTGTTCCTTATCTTTGGTTGACACCATTAAGATGTCTTTAGTTACATCCGCATCATTGACTACTATATGTGTTGTTGTTCTATATCCATCAACTGCTGCTTCAACTTCATATGAACCATTTCTTAAAGAAACTTCATATCCATCTGATGTAACCTTTCCTGTATACACATACTTGTCATCAACATTGATAAACTTAATATCTGTAACTGCTTCTTTAGCATCAATATCTGTAAATCTACCTGTTACCTTATATAACTTCTTAGCAGAAACGCTTATATCTTTAGAGTAATCTGTCTGGCCTGTAACCTCTTTGCCATCAGCTACTTCATAATCATTAACTCCACTAAGCTCAACTGTATACTTAACATCAGGCTCAAGTGTTGCTTTGAAAGCTTTGTTATCATCAAGCTTAAGAACCACATCATCTGCTAATGAAGATGGGTCAGCTACGAGCTTAACTGATAATCCCGATGTATCATAATCTGCTGCAAAGCCTGTAACCTTTCCTGTATATGTATATACTTTCTTTTCTTCTACCTTTAATGTAACTCCTGTCTTGCCTGTCAGAGCTTCATCTACAGTTGTTGTAACATTCTTTGTATCAACGGAAAATCCATATCCTGCTGCTCCGGATAAAACTGCTGTATAATCACAACCTGCTGCAAGTGTAGCTGTAAATGTATTGCCTTTTACATCTGCATCATATGTGATATCGTTAACATCATCCTTAAATAAAACCTTCAGACCGCTTACCTGTACGCCTTCTATTGTTCCACTGACTTTTACTCCCGGAATTCTTACCACCCTGTTATATATAGGTTTTCCTGCTGCTGCATCTGTATATACCTTATATGAACCACTATACTTAGCTACGAATTCATACTTAGCCCCTTTGTTAGTAAAGCTTGCTTTTTCTACCTGTTCATTGTCTTCACCAAGATACTTAAAAAGAAGTGTTCCATTAGCAGCATTGCTTGATGCCATGTATACAACTATCTTATCTCCGGCTTCTACATTGTTAATAGCAATGTATCTTCTTCCTTCTCCTCCTGTACCATTACAGTAGTACATACCGGATGCTGTATATCCATCATCATATGCTGTTGTTGCTAACGCATTGCTTCCATAGTTTTTGCCTGATGCCGAGAACAATCTGTCATTGGCATTATGATTGATTGTAAGATCACCAAATGTTGTTTCTCCGGCAACGAATTTACCATCCTTTGAAACATTGTCACAATTCTCCCAATCAGCAGCAGTAATATGATTATTATACTTATCTGTATCTGCTTCCTGTACTGTGCCCATGTCCCATACGTCAATCTTTCTTGTTGACGCTTTTGATTCTGCTGCAAATGCAGTTACGTCTATGCTTGTAACAAGCATAAGTACTGCACACAAAAGACTGCTAAGACGTCTTTTAGTTGTTTTGCGCATATTGACCTCCATTTCTGCCTTTAAAGGCATTATAACATTATATATCTGCATGGATACTGTCAGGGTCTGTTTATAAAACCTTTTTGATATCCATAATACAAACTATAAAGTATGAACCAATGTCAAGGTCAATATCTTTTACATACTTAACAAAGAATTGTTTTTATATGCGAACATAATATCTCATAATTCACTGTTTTTCATGCCGTACAGGAACACTCATAAGGATATACATCACATGATCATCACTATCATCATCCTTAACCTTTGTTATAACTATACCTGTTATATCACCATCAAGGACAAGATTATGCTCTTTCATATACGCAAGGTGACGCCCTATCATAATCTCCTTAATCTCATCCTGTGAGTGATCATATATATTGCTTAACTTTGCCGGCACCTTTGATATACCCATAACTGATGGCTTAGGAATATACTTCTGTGCATATTGGTTAATATGAAGATGATACTTTTCAAGATGCTCTTCCTTAATCGAATAACCACAGCTTATAGTAAAACGTCCTGCTTTCATCTCACTCTCAGGAATTATGTATATATGCTGTATTTCTGGTGAATTGTATAAAAACTCGCTTAGCTGCTCCAGTCTTTCTGGCTCCTGAAGCAGCTTTCCGCCATTCTTATATAAGACATAATACATAGGAAGACTTTGTTTTTCATATATATCTGTATTAGATGCCGCCTTATTCATAAGCAAACAGTCATCCTTAAGTCTGTGTCTTAAATACGTCATATAGGCTATCTGCTTATCCAACTGCTGCATGCGTTCCTGACATGCCTCTATAGTTTCATCAAGCGTATAATTCTGCATTTTACTTATCTGCTCATGCGTAAAACCATACTTTATATGCATTTTAGCATTGAGCACACCAAACACTCCATCATCATCGTAATACCTGTATCCGCTGTTCTCATCCCTTACAGCAGATATATAACCCATATCCTCATATCTTCTCACCGTATTTGTAGATACACCAAGAAGCTTTGCAAGATCACTTATCTTATACCTCATATATCTTTCGCCTCTTTCATTTGTACACATTACTTTATATCATCATAATATCAGTACTATAATACTATTTCAATACTGTTTAAAGACAACATTTCCATAATCCAGACTATATCATGCCCGCTTACATAAGCTCAGCTATGCCTGACAGTCTCACATATCTGTCTGATATACGGTACCATGTCGGAAAATCAACGACTCCTGTCTGTGGCATATTGTTAATCCTCTGAAACTGTCTTACCGCTTCTGCTGTCTGCTCTCCATATATTCCATCAACTGACAATGGTGGTATAGCCTTGTAATAATCTCCTATGAGATTCAGCTGCTCCTGAAGCTGTCTTACTTTCTGACCCGATGACCCTATATCAAGATTGGCACCAGGCCATGATGAAGGAATACCCTGTATTTGCTCTGCTGTATTTATATACATATCATCACCATAATAATATCTTAATATATCGATTGATGAATATCCCTGGTCACCAAGATACTTACTTCCCCACTGTGTCATCCAGTTTGGACAGCTTGATTTTTTTCCATCACAGTACTGTGTAAGTATTGGCTGCTTAACATTCGGACGTGAAAGATAATTATCAAATATTTCATCTACTACATTTGATATACTCTCAAATATATTTCTGCCATTCACCCATTTATGATCAAATGCTGTTGAAGATGTTATAGTAAAATTATAACTCTGGTTTCTATACCATTCTGTATACACCCTGTTCAATGTAAATGACATGATTGCAAGTATATTAGCCTCTAACGTCTGCCTTGGCCATGTTGAATATATCTCGCTGCTTGCAACATTTTTAATATAATCCTTATACCTGACATAATAATCAAGCGCCGTTGAATCAGTAGGAACACCATCATGCACAACTATAGTTTCAGGAATAACAACACGGCTTAATACTATCTCACCAGACTGGTTAAGTGGCTTTATCTCACTCTCTGGTATCTTGGCTGGATAGTTTCCATACAGGGTATTAACCGGAATAACTATATTATCTTCCGCAACTGCATACTCATTTTCATTAAGATATACATCCTGTATACTCGTTTCTCCTGAAAAGACATCTATTCCGGATATGTTAGTCTCCTCATATCCGTTGGCACTGACATCAATCGTATATTCTGCAAATGGCTGTTTTTCCCCTGGCTCCATGCTGTACTCTATCGGTGGTGCTAAAAGTTCATCAAGATTAACCGCCCCCTCTGAATCCGTTACAAGTTCATTTATTATCGAATCCGGATTACCTGTGTATGACAGAGTGATTCTTGCATTTGCAAGCGGTGCTCCCTGCTGTTTATCATATACATTTATGTGCATCTTACCTTTATCTATCATATCCTGTGGTGTTTCCATAGTATGAACATACACCATTATACCCCCATTCTGTATACACCTATATACAAAAATCAATATTTTTTCATTATTATATGTATCTTTATATATTTTTATGAATAAAATAAAATGATAATTCCCTTAGGAGCGGATATGTCAAAATATAAAGTAGCTCTTGATGCAGGCCATGGTGGCAGCGATCCTGGTGCTGTTTATAATGGCAGACAGGAAAAAGATGATACCCTCGACCTTACTCTGGCCGTCGGCGATATTCTTAAAAAAAATGGAATTGATGTTTTCTATACAAGAACTAACGACGAATATGAGACACCTTTTAAAAAGGCAACTGATGCTAACAACTCAGGAGCTGATCTTTTCGTGTCAATACATCGAAACTCTTCTGAAAAGCCCAACCAGTATTCTGGTGTTGAAACTCTTGTATACAATGATTCAGGACTTAAGTCAGAGGTTGCAAGAAACATAAACAACCAGCTTGAGAATGTTGGATTTAAGAATCTGGGAGTTGATACCCGGAAAAATCTTGTGGTACTTAAGAGAACTAAGATGCCAGCTGTCCTTGTTGAAGCAGGCTTTATAAATAATGAAAAAGATAATTATATATTTGACCAGGAATTCGATAAGGTTGCAAATGCTATAGCTGATGGAATATTAGAAAGCCTCCCTATTGGTTCACGCAACTCTAATACTCACCATTCAAACAGCAGCTACA
>OHIM01001054.1_pt1 | contig 12739 bp, 14 predicted proteins | sample 1568271 | NCBI WGS metagenome assembly OHIM01 (sample SAMEA3879580, study PRJEB24766) | human gut metagenome | biome: human-associated habitat; feature: feces | place: USA | collected 1985/1987
CATCGAGCCGTCTGCAAGACCGCAATTTCACCGGAACGGTGTATAATTGCGCCCTTTATTCTAAAGGGTTTTGGACGTTGCTGCGTTCGTGAACATCATGCACCATCTTTGCAAGTGCCAGCACGACTTCCGATTGACGGAACGAGATTTTCAGAAGCTCCATCACCTGATCATCGGTCAGTTCTCCCGGACAGACCAGAAAGCTTTCCAGCATTCCGGCACGGGTACAAAGACGATGCACACGCTCTCTCCGGTTCAGCTCCGACATCTGGCGTTCAAGGATCCTCTCTCGGTGCTGACAAGAGCGCAGCTTCTGCTCTGCTTTGGCTTTTTCGTTGCGGAGGTAGGCAAGGTCGGTTTTGGGTTGGGTCATGGCATCACGCTCCTTTTTCAAAAACTTTTATTCGTTTACAAACATTTTATAATTCATATTTACCGCCTTGTATTCTTTGAGATAACGAATATAATACGTCTAGGAGAATAGATAAATAATTGAAAAATGATTGCTATATTTGCTGTTAGGAGGTGAGCATAATGAATGCAAAGATACTGATTGCTGATGATGAAAGCGATATTGTTTCTATGCTCGGTAACTTTTTTGAAAGCAAGGGCTTTCGTGTCCTGCCCGCTTTCAATGGTGCAGAAGCACTAAAGCAAGTGGAAAAACAACCGGATATTATTTTGCTTGACATCAATATGCCCGGAACAGACGGGTTAGAAGTTTGCAAGCGTATCCGTGATCACATATCCTGCCCGATCCTTTTTCTGACTGCCAGAATCGAAGATACAGATAAGGTAAAAGGCTTTGCTGTTGGCGGTGATGATTATATTGTAAAGCCCTTTTCCCTCGTAGAGCTTGATGCGCGGGTACGCGCTCACCTGCGCCGGGAAGCACGACACAATTTTGAAGCACAAGTCAAGTTTTCCGGTGATTTGACGATTGACTATTCAGAACGTTGCTTGTTCTTTGGCGATAAGCGTGTCGGTCTTGCAAAAAGGGAATTTGATATTGTGGAACTGCTTTCTCAAAATCCAGGACAGATCTTTGATAAAGAACGGATTTATGAGCGTATTTGGGGCTATGACAGCGAGGGGGACAGCAGTGTTGTAGCAGAGCATATCCGCAGAATACGGTCCAAAATCGCGGCATACACCGACCGCATATATATTGAAACGGTTTGGGGGTGTGGATACAAATGGGTCAAGTAAATTGCCGCAAGCACTATTTATCTCTCCGAAAAAGCCTTGTTCTCTATGTAATTGCCTTTGTTGTACTCGCAGTCTTTCTATCCGTAACGACTTTTTCAATCTGTGATGGTGCTGCCGAGGGTATCAGCGCATCTTATCCTCCGTCCGGCGAAAAATATTATTTGACAAATGAGCAGGGGGAACAGTTGGGCGACGGCGCTTACATCGGGACAGTGCCCGTCCCGATGTCTAAAGAGGACGAGCGTACCATTGCGCTACTGGAGAAACTTCCCATTGTTGCAACTCCTATCTATTCTGCATTCTGTATTATCGCGGCTGCGCTGCTATTTTACAGAAACAGGCTGAAAAAGCCGCTTGCGGAACTGCGGACTGCTTCTGAAAAAATAGCGAACAATGACTTGGACTTTTCAATCGACTATGATAACAACGATGAATTGGGACAGCTTTGTGCGTCCTTTGAAATCATGCGGACAACCCTTGCGGACAATTTCTCTAAAATGTGGCGGCAAGTTGAAGAACGAAAAGCACTCAACGCCGCTTTTGCTCACGATTTGCGTACCCCTCTGACGGTACTAAAAGGCTATAACGAAATGCTGCAAACCAGCGATAATTCCCAAACGAGGGAAACCGCCGCCACAATGGGAAAGCATATTTCCCGTATGGAAAACTATGTAAGCAGTATGAGCAATCTTAGGCGTATGGAAGATACGCAGCCAGAGTACAAGTTGATTGACTTGCAACCATTGGTATCTTCTTTGTATGATAGCGCAAAAATCGTTTGTGCGAAAAATGCAAAAGAGTTGATTTTACAAAATCATATACCCAATTCACAGTTGCCTCTTGATAGCGCATTTGTTTCACAGGTCAGCAATAACCTGCTCGCCAATGCGGTTCGATATGCCCAGACTACGGTAACAATATCTTTTGCCTTGCATGACAACGGCTTGTTGCTTTCCGTATCAGACGATGGGAAGGGTTTTGACAAAAGCAGTCTGCAAAAAGCCACCAGTCCATATTACACAGAGGAAAGCAACCATTCCGAGCATTTTGGACTGGGGCTGTATATTTGCAAGCTGCTTTGTGAACACCACAACGGCTATTTGAAGATCGAAAATACTGCATTCGGGGCAAAGGCATCTGCCTACTTCAAATCTCCTGCCTTGTAGATAAAAAGTAGATATTTTCCCTCTATACTCTCCATGAAAACACATGGAGAGTATTTTTTACTTCCTATGGAGAAAGGGGCTTTTTATGGAATTAAAAACGATTGGGCTGACAAAAAAGTTCGGTTCCAAAACCGCCGTGGACAATTTGAATATCACCTTAACAAATGGCGTCTACGGCTTACTGGGTGCAAATGGTGCAGGGAAAACAACGCTTATGCGGCTGCTCTGCAATATCCAAAATCCTACTTCCGGGAGAATTCTGCTTAACGAGAAAAACATTGTGGGGCTGGGTGAACGCTATCGCAATCTTTTAGGCTACTTGCCGCAGCACTTCGGATATTACCCTGATTTTTCAGCGTATGATTTTCTGCGCTACGTTTCTGCCCTAAAAGGCTTGGACGAAAAGGCGGCGCGGAAGAAGTCAAAGGAGCTGCTAGAATCAGTAGACTTATCGAGAGAAAGTAATCACAAAATCAAAACCTTTTCCGGAGGCATGAAGCAGCGTTTGGGTATTGCACAGGCCATGCTTAATGACCCTCATATTTTGATTTTAGACGAGCCGACGGCGGGGCTTGACCCGAAAGAACGCGTCCGTTTCCGCAATTTGATCAGCGCCTTCTCCAAAGACCGCATTGTGATCCTGTCTACGCATATTGTTTCCGATGTGGAGTTTATTGCGGAGGAAATCATCATGATGAAATCCGGGCAAATCATTCACTTTGGAAATCCGCAGGAGATCACTTCTGAAATCGACGGTCAAGTGTGGGAATGTACGGTTCCGACTGCCTATGCGGAAAAATATGCGGCTGCCTACAACACAAGCAACTTGCGAAACACCAGCGAAAACCAGACGATTTTACGAATCATTGGAGATCGTCCGCCGATGGAAAACGCAGTAAGGGTGCAGCCCACTTTAGAAGATCTGTACCTGTTCTATTTCAAAGGGGGCTGTGAAGAATGAAAAAACTGATTCTTTTTGAACTGCGGAAAGTGTTTTCAAAGCGTTTGGCACTCATCGCTCTAATTGGAATTATCCTGTTCTCTGCCTTACTATCCTTTTCCACCTTTCAAAACAAATATGCGTTTGACCAAAATATCGGTGAAGGTACTGGCAAAACAGCAGTAGAAATCGACAAGGAAATTGCAGCGAAATATGAAGGAATCCTGACAGACGAAAAGGTGCAGCAAATGATGTCTGATTTTGCACCGACATCAGATTTACATGGCTTGAGTGCAATCTATGTTTATCAAAACGCCATGCAATCGGCAGCCTTTTCACGGTTTTCTGATAAAGAGGGAAATTGGAACGGATTAAGTGTTTCTGATGTGTTTGGCAATGAAGAAATCAAAATTGGCTATGTAGATGGTTGGCTTTCAACAAGTAAAAACATGGTGCGTTTTTTTATCGCGCTTGCTCTTGCGGTTATCATCATGCTTGCTCCGATTTTCTCCGGCGAGTATGAAGGCGTTGACAATATCATATTGACAAGCAAATACGGCAAAACCAAATGCACTACTGCAAAGGTAGCAGCGGGTATTCTTACCGCCATTCTCACTACTGCGCTGGTTGCGGCTTTTAACTTGCTTCTTGCTCTTATCTTTTACGGAACGGAAGGGCTAGATTGTAGTATTCTATTCGCTCCCAGCGACTATGTAGAAGGGTTCATTCCTTTCAATATCACTTGTGGAACATTACTCAAATATCAAATCCTGTTGGCATTTACCTGTACCCTCAGCGTTACTGGAATTACACTGTTCCTATCTGCAATCAGTAAAAATCAGATTGTAGCTTTGGTTGCGGCGATAGCAATTTTTCTGTTCCCAGTTTTGCTGCCAATCACAGAAGCAAATCCGTTGTTCCGATTGGTTGGACTTCTTCCTATCTATCATGCACTGGCTATTTCGCTCCTGTCGGTGGAACAAATGAGTAACGGTATGCTGTATGCGATATGGGCAATCCCGGCAGCACTACTCTTTTTGGGAGTTGGTGCAGGTATTTCTCGCCGTGTATTTGCCAAGCACCAAGTTTCATAAATATGGAATGATCTACCGGACGACGGCAAAAGAAAAAAGCCGTCGTATAGCAGACATATCCGCGCGCCCATTTTGAAGCGGCGGCTCAATTTTCAGAGCCGCCGCTTCTTTGTGTTTACACAAACCAATGATGACTTGCAGGGATACGGTAGCCGATTGGAAGTTATTTTACCATAGCAGATCAGTTATCGTTTTCAGGAGACCCGCACGGGCTGGATAGCCAGTGCGGCACCCCTGACCTGATACGTCACCCCGCCAGTTTCGCCCCTTGCTTTCCTCTGGCACACCTCCGGGTGCTGCGATGCAAGGGTATCCAGCTGCTTTTGCAAGGCGGGATTCAGCGTAAATACGCTGCTTGTTCCGTCCTCGCTGGCATAGATCATGGTTTCCAGCTTAAACATCGTCAATCAGTTCGCCCTCCTCGGATTCGTCAAAGATGGTCGATCCCCAGTCCTCGTCATCCTCGATGTCCTGCATCAGGAGCAGCATGTTGGTGTAGCACTCCATCTCAGCACGGACAAAGTAGAACATCTGGTCATACCAGTCTGCCAGCGTTTCGTCCTCCAGCTTCCGGCAGAAGTCAAGCACCAGCTTGTTCTGGTCGGGGTCAACCGTCAGCCCGGCAATCTCGTACAGCCGCTTGCGGGTCAGTTCCAGATCGGCGCAGCCATAGGTGTAGAGCAGCTTCTTTTCTTCAAACGTCAGTTTCATAGGCTTGTTCCTCCGTATTAAAAAAGGGCCTGCCCTGTGCAGACCCGATGTAGCAAAAAGACCGCCGTGCATTGTGCAGGGCGGTCTTGAACTCAGGATTGGAGAAAATCCCGGAGTTCATCAGCGAAAAAGGAGATTTTGGCGATGGCAGCTATCGCTATATAAGGCAGGACGAAAACCACAAATGCGGTAATCAGCATTTTCAGGACTTCGCCGCCGTCTGCCAGCTTCATGACCCAGCTTGCAAGCGCCACGAAAAAGAACAGTCCCGCCAGCAGATTCGTCAGGATCGTGGAGAAGGTCGTGAGGAAGACGCCCACCCACTGCGCCAGAATCAGCAGCAGAAGCAGCGGAAAAAGGGCAAGTTTCAGCATCCATTTCAGCACAGCCATCGTGGACACCTCCTTATACAAAAATCAGCTCAGACTTGATGATTTCCTCGGCACAGTTGCGGATGCTGTTCATTCGGCGCACCCATTCCAGTTGATCGGCGGCTTTCAGTGCTTCGGTTACGCCCTCAGCTTCCTGCATCTGCCGGACGGTCAATGCAAGCTGTTCCTCGGCTTGCTTGTCCAGCTTGGCAAGGTAGCCGCTCAGTTCCCCGGACAGGAGCAGTTGGTTGTACCGGACAGGATGCTGCTCCTCCAGATACATCTTATGTAAGCGGCCCCACCGCCCGGTGGGGTGCTCTGCCGGGGCTACTGCGGTCAGGTTCGGCAGATAGTAGCCGTTGACCATAGTGTAATCCAGACCGTTATTGCTGTCGCGGAGCGTGTTCTTTAAGGTAGTCATGCTGCATTATCCTCCTTTGGTTTCGGCGTTGGGGTTGCTTCTGGGTCAGGTTTTGGATTTCCTTTTTTCTTGTGATAGAATTCCAAGGTTTTCTTGTTGTGGTTGATTCTTCTGCACTCATCGGAACAAAATTCCTGCTGGCTGTGTGTAGGCCAGTAGGAGTGACCGCACACGGCACAGGTGCGCTGCCGGTAGTAGTGAGTTCCTCTCTCGACTTCTCTATCCGCTTTCTTTTGCTCCAGTCTTGCCTGATTCCAGCATTCCCTTGAGCAGAAAAGCTGTCGGTTGCTCGTAGGTGTAAACACCTTCCCGCAGTGCGGACACGTTTTGGTTTTAATGATTTCGCCACCGTTTTTAGCGATTATCTTTGCCTTTCGCTTTTCTCGATAGGCTTTTTCACGTTTGCGCTGCTTTTCCAGGCGCTGCCGTTCTTCCTGCTCCTTCTGCGCTTTCAGTTCGGCAAGTTCTTCCTCGGTATAAGCAATATCGACTTGGCCGACATAGTTGAAATAAATGTCAACCTTTTGTGTGCGGGCATTGCCTGCACCCTCGGCTTCATAAACAACGATTTTATCGACAAGTTCGTTAAACATTGAATCGGAGATTTCTGTTGGATTTTTGCACTTACGAATCAGCGAAATAAAATGTTGAATATCAACAGAACTTGACTTATCTTCGGCAATTTCGGATTTCATTGTTTCCATCTGCGATTCCAATTCTGCTTGCTCGCTATCATACTGTGCCATCAGCTGCTTGTACTGTCGTTCGGGCAATAGTCCAGACATAAGATTTTCGTACAGACTACGAATAAGGGCAGAAAGCTCATCATAGCGTTTTTGACAACGTTTCAATTCCGATTGGTTCTGCTTCGGCTTTTCTTCACGTTTCTCTTTCCAAAGTGATTGCAGTTCCAAAGCGAAGGTTTCTTCATCTTTTAGAACAAACCTCGAAAAGCGTTTGACCGATGCCAATATCAGGGCTTCAACATTATCGGCACTGATTGAATGGGCAGTACAACCATTCACCCGACTTGCATATCCACCACAACGATAAGAATATTGAGTAGACCCATCCTTTTTACTGTAGTGTGTTTGCAAGGTCAATCTTCTGCCGCAGTCGGCACAATACAGATACCCGCTTAAACGGTTGGTGTGCGTTCCCCAAGCAGAAGCACGATTCACTCGGCATCTGCGTTTCTGAACACTATCCCAAAGTTCTTGCGATATAATCGGTTCATGCGTGTTCTGGAAAACGTACTGTTCATCTTCATCTGTTTCTTTTCTCTTGTGAAGTTTGAAATTTGTGCTTACAGATTTTCGTAAAACAGTGTGTCCCAGATATTCCTGCCGACCTAAAATTGTTCTTACGGAGGAGGTGCCCCACAGGTACGGATTGGAGAACTTTGTCCCATTGTACTGCTCCGGGTGATATTTCTTTGCGTATGCAGCAGGAATCAGGACTTTTTCCTCTGTCAACAGTTCTGCGATTGTCCGTGGGCTTTTTCCTTCGTTCGCAAGAAGAAAAATGCGCTTTACGACTTCGGATGCCACCGGATCAACAACAAGTGTCTGCTTGTCGTTCGGCAAACGGTTATATCCATACGGAATAGAGCCGCTGCAACGTTTTCCATCTTTCATCCGGGCATCGAACACAGCCTTGATTTTATTACTCGTGTCTTTGGCATACCATTCGTTCATAATATTCAAAAACGGAGCAAAATCATTGTCTGAAGCATTGTTGCTGTCGATGCTGTTGTTGATTGCAAGGAATCGGACGTTTTTCTGTGGGAACAGAACTTCCGTATAAAAACCGACTTGCAGATAATTTCGTCCTAAGCGGCTCATATCCTTCACAATAAGCGTTTCGACATTTCCTGCTTCTACCTCTTTTATTAGAGATTGAAAGCCGGGACGATTGAAATTCACACCTGAAAAGCCATCATCTGTAAAATGGCGGATGTTCTTGAAGCCGTTCTTTTGGGCGTAATCTTCCAGATATTTCTTTTGGTTGGTGATGGAATTCGATTCACCAGCAAGATCATCATCTCTTGACAAACGCTCATAGAGTGCGGTAATTTTGGGTTCTTTAGGCATTTGTTCTACCTCCTTTCTTATGGAATCTTTCAATTTAGGACAATCAAGTTTATCGTCCTATTAAAGTATAGCCCTCCGGGGCGAGCTCAATGGCCGTGGTCGTCTCGCCGAAGGTGGATGCCCAGCAGTCGAAATTGAAAAACGTACATATTTAAAAGCATGTTGTGCTACCAAAAGTAACGGGCAAGGATGAGATATTTTTCAGTTTTGCTTGGCATTTTGTCTTTTTTTCAGATTTCATCGTATAAAAAAGCGGACAACCGTTTTGGGGTTGTCCGCAGAAGGATGTATTGTTTTCGTCACTCGATAAATGGGAATTTAACGAACCAACCTCTTTACTCTTTCAACATAATCATCTGCATGATTTATGCTAATATCTCCGTGATAATATCCTTGTAATACTTCAAGTTCACTATTTGGTATTAAATGAACAATTTTAGTTGCTGATTTTTTCATAATAGGTCTTTCTTTACTTCCAACTAATACGAGGGTCTTTGCTTTAGTATGCGATAAAGTGTTTTTTACTTCATAATTAGAATTTGACTTCATAAAAGCAATTAAATTATCTTTTGTAATTTTACAAGTATCTTCATAATATAGAGCAAACAAGCTTTTTTTAAGTTTCAAACTTTTAAATTGTAGTTTTGAAAACCACTTTTTACTTATCAAACCATATGATAAATTAAATATTGGCTCTATCATTTTATAGGTAAAGTCCATTGGCATTACCAAAGCACTTTCAATAATAGCACATTCACATATATTAGGATTTTTAGATAATATTTCTAATAAAATTTGTCCACCTAATGATAACCCTCCAATTAGTTTTACTTTTCCATTATAATTTTTATTTATAAAATTTATTATTTCTAGAGCATTGCTTTCAATAGAAGTAAAATTTGTATCACTTCCTGAATGTCCATCTAATATAGGAATAACTATGTGAAATTCATTTTCAAGCAAGGATATTTCATCTATATAATTCCACCAAGAAAGACCTCCACCGTGTAATAAAATTATAATATCATTATTCTTTGATCCATATTCTTTATATTCCATCTTACACCTCTAAATTCCGAGTTATCCCCCTCAATATACCACGCTTTTCCCTCGCAGAAAAGCTGCTGCGCACAAAAGGCTTCTCCGGCAACTATCCGCGCCCCGGCTCATACAATCTAACAACTATGTACCGGGAGGGATATCGTGTGCTGCTGACCTTACTACAATTTTTCGCCACAAAATTTCTGTTTCTGGCGCTCCATCTGGAAAGCGGCTGCTTTCCGCGTCCGCTCACAGCCCGGGAGGAGGCCACCGCTTTCAGCGCCCTGCACGCCGGAGATGCCGCCGCCCGGGAAAAGCTGATCCGCCACAATCTGCGGCTGGTGGCGCACATCGTAAAAAAATATTACGCCCTGCCGGGTGATCAAGAGGATCTTGTTTCCATCGGCACCATCGGGCTGATGAAAGCGGTAGATACCTTTGATGCCACACGCAAGGCGCGGTTTTCCACTTATGCCAGCCGCTGCATTGAAAATGCTATCCTCTCCCCAGCGCACTTTGGGATGGAAAAGAGAATCCATCTCTTTCACGCAATGACGCATCTACGTCAAAATGGATTTTTGGGAGCCGAGAGAGTGGTTCCTTTTTTCTGCTTCAGAGGGTGTCATGTGAGGGTTGTGGTCTAACCCCTCTATACATCTTACAGGTAAGTTTGGCAGGCCCCCGCACCACCGTAGAGGCGCAGGCGTTCTACCGTATGTACCACTCTTACGCCGACATCCCGAACCCATGGGACCGTCTGCGTTGGTGCCGCTATGGTCTTGACCTGCTGCAAAAAGAGGTTGCTGCCATGGTGGGCATGGAGGAATGGCTCTATCAGGATCTGGAAAGCGGCGCATTTCACCGCAGCTTTACGCCGGAGCTGGCGGACAAGCTCGCCGCCCTTTACGGCATCCCGGTGGAGGACATTCTGGACAACTACACCCTGTTTCTGCACCGGGGCGGCGGAGACTTCCTCCGCAGATACCGGGAGGCAAAAGGCTGGAGCCGTCAGCAGCTTGCCGGCCATGCAAAGGTCAGCAGGACAAGCATCCGCTGCTGGGAAAGTGGACAAAAGACCATCAGTCAGAAGTGCTTTTGCCATCTGGTGGAAAACCTTAGTTCCGATTTTCCATCTATGCTTCGCATGTGAGGTATGGTAATTTTTCTCCGGTCAAACGAAAAAGCTCGTCTGCAAGCCACGATATGTGGCAGCGCAGACGGGCTTTCGTTATGGAATCATTCTGTTTCAATTATTCTGATATTCGCTCTGCCTTACATGGCGTTCCGTAAAACATGCAGTCGTTCTTCAAACGTTGCTTTCCATGCCGGATGCTCGGAGAATACGGTGTGCTCCACCTGACGGACTTGGTTCAGTCCGATGTTCCGCACCGCTTCCACTGCAGCATCTTTTTGGCTCAGATGGCGTTTTCCCACGGTCAGACAGTTTGCGCCTTCTGGCGTGTCGTACTGCTGAAACGCCCGGTTGAAGTCCATCAGGTCATGCAGACGGATGGGCTGATTGGTTTCGTTGTCTACCAGCAGACCCCAATTTTCCCAATGACGGTCAGTATTGCCCACCAGATAATCCAGAATGTTCATCATATAGTAGCCGGGAGCATCCAACTCTAAGATCTTATCCAGCGTGTTCCAATCATGGTTCGTGCAGTAGACGTCATAGGCTGCATAGGTCACAAGACTGTATCGCTGAGATGTCATGATTTTGCTGATAGAAACCGGCTCATTTTCAAACATCCCCTGCTCATACAGTACCTGATGGCAGTCAAAGCACCGGCAGATTTTGCTTGCCAGCACTTCACGTTCCACCGCTTCCCTGCCACCATCCTTGTAAAGATAGAAGCCATCCTCTTTTCGCACCCACGCCTTGGGGTACAAGCCGCCCGTAGACAGGTCATTTGCCAGAAGATGGGCGTTTATCACCGTCATTTGGTGCCCCCGCAGCGCAATATCCACAAGCGCATTGCTTAAGGAGTGTGCAAAAAGGTTGATATCCTCGAATCGAATCTTCTCGTTTTCTTCTTTCACCCAGAACACATCCAGCAAAGACAGACAATGGTAGGATAATGCAATCTGTGCTCGTTCCCTGTCCGTAACACTCTGAGATGCACCGATACTGTTCAGGATTTCCTTGGCGTAGGTGCGATCCAACGTCAACATCCGGGAGGCGCACCAATAGTAAAAGTTCGTTACATTATTGATGCGCTCGTCAAAATCATCCGATTCCACCAGAACCAGATCATAGGGCATGAAATCCTCGAGGCAGACCCTGCATTCCCCTGTCGTGCTGAGTTGTGCCACACAGCTTTCCCGGTGCATGATCTCGTAAAACATGGTTTTCATCCCTCCCTGCGTTCTGTGTCTTGCTCTGTATTTATATTACCTTCTTTTTTCACGGGACGCAAGAGCTTTTACTTTTCAAAAAGCTTTTTCTGCTGCTCCATCAGGACGGTTTCGATACGCTCTTTCAGCAAAAAGCGGAACTGTTTTGCGTGTTATGCAATGCCATAGGATACCATATTGGCCGCCAACAATCAATGATTTTATTTTGTCAGCAAAATTTCAAAAACTTATGTAACACAAAAAGCCCCACGCTCAACACTGCCTCTGAATCTGACCGTCTCTGGTCAGAGCAGAAAAGCATATGTTGAGCGTGGGGCTTTGTTTATCGGCTCGGCTGCCAGCCGGGCTTTTGGTGTTCTTTGGGTTTGTAGGTTCCTTTGGTAGTATCGATCACCGCCTGCAGCAATTCGAGCTTCTGCCATGTGGGGCAGTTCAGACGGTCGATTTTTTCGATCACATAGTTGGCGTGGGCGGTTGCGACACGCTTGCCCAACTCTTCCCAGCCTTCCTCGGTTTTGGGGTAATGTACCACCACTTCAATGGGGGCACTCTTTCGCATGGCTCACTCACCTCCGGTTACATCGCTATCACCTCATTTTTACGGGTTACTGGTTGTCCGCTATTCGCTGCGGTTTCCGCTCAGAACATTCAGAGCCAGACTGACCAGCAAAGCCATATCAATGCGGAGCATTTCAGCCTTGCTGGCATAGCCCATAAAGCGTTCGATGCGGGATTTATCGATCGTGAAGATCTGCTCCAGAAGAATCATGGACGGTTCTTCAAAGGCCGGGTTGGAATCCACCAGCACATGGGTGGGCTGGTTTTTCTTCTTTTCCGTCCGGGTGGTAACAGTTGCAACGATCAATGTAGGCGAATGACGGTTTCCAATGTTGTTCTGCAGAACTACCACAGGGCGTTTCCCGCCCTGTTCCGAGCCGATATGCGGCTCCATGTCTGCATAGTAGATGTCCCCTCTGAGATATCTCCAATTGTTCGGTAACATAAAAATGCAGAACACGCTGATATTCAGCGCACGGGATCAGCAGCGCACTGTTCACCATCTGATAGGCAAACTTGCATTCAGGCAAAGCACTGAGGTTTAAATTTGAATTCATCATAATTTCTCCTCCTTTACGGTTTTCAGGTAAGACATCATTCGGTCCATTAGTTCAGAAAGTTTCTTTTGGCAGACTTTATCGATCAGAACCTCCGGGTGTTCTTGAAAGACAACATTCCATCGAAAAATAAAATCTTCCGTTGCTCCCTGCAGTTCGCACAGCATGATGGAGCCGGTTGCTGCTGCTTTATCCTTGTAACGGGCATCCACCGAGGCTT
>OHIM01001058.1_pt1 | contig 12718 bp, 11 predicted proteins | sample 1568271 | NCBI WGS metagenome assembly OHIM01 (sample SAMEA3879580, study PRJEB24766) | human gut metagenome | biome: human-associated habitat; feature: feces | place: USA | collected 1985/1987
CACTTTTCCGACTTTTTCAATTCACCCTTTTTGAACAAACATCCCAATAACCTTATCAAGAGCAGCTTCAGATGTGCGCAGGTTGAGTTTCTTAATAAAATCTTAAACAAATAGCATGTTGAATTTTAAGATTCATTTCTCTACAATAGAACTATGCAAGATAAATCTTGTAAGGAGGCAATAAATATTACGGAGGGAAACATGTACCAAATATTACTGTGTGACGATGAAAAAGATATCGTTACCGCATTAGAAATCTACTTACGCAACGACGACTATAAAATTTTCAAAGCCTACAATGGCGCAGATGCACTCAAAATTCTAACAGAAGAGGAAATCCATTTGGTTCTTCTGGACATTATGATGCCTCATATGGACGGCATCGCTGCACTCACGAAGCTACGCGAATTTAGCAATGTTCCTGTGATTTTGTTAACCGCCAAAAGCGAAGATATTGACAAAGTGCTCGGTTTAACAGTCGGCGCTGATGATTACATAACAAAACCATTCAATCCCATCGAGCTTCAGGCACGTGTTAAATCACAGCTTCGCCGCTATATGCAGCTTGGCGGCGGCAAAACGCAAAGCGATGTTTATTCTGTTGGCGGTATCGTATTAAATCCAATTACCAAGGAAGTCACGTTAGACTCTGATCCCATTGCGCTGACACGCATCGAATACAATATACTGTTATTTTTGATGCAGCACGTCGGACAATCCTTTACACCACGTGAAATCTACCAAAACGTATGGCACGACAATGCTTATGGTGAAGAAAGCACTGTCGCCGTACACATCCGACACTTACGAGAAAAAATCGAATATAACCCGGCAGAACCACGTTATTTAAAAGCAGTGTGGGGACGCGGTTATAAAATGGAAGGACAGGTGTGAGAAAAGTGAAAAATTGGAGAGGATCGACAGCGGCAAAGATCATTGCCTGGATCGCGCTCAGTGCCAGTGCACTGTGTTTTGTGTTCAGCGCGGTGGGTGTGATCTTTATGTTTGATGAAGGAATCTATAGAAATTCAAAGGATGAAACAAGAAAGCAGTGGTTTGAAAATGTTTCCTATGAATATGGTCTGTCCGCGGTGGATGATGTAAGGCGGGAACAGCCGGCAGGTTCTGTAGAAAGCAAATATTTTAAATATGGTATTATCAAAGCAGACAGTCTCGAGGGGATTGACCTGAATGATGAAAAATCGTATGCGGAACGCAACTTTTCGGATAAGATCAGTCTGGAAGATGTGTATACAAACAGTGTGGAATTATCGGACGAAGATCAGATTGTATACACAAATGGAAATTTCCTGACCGGCGGCGGTGTGCAGCTCATGTATTCCGGGGATAATTCGTGGGTGAGCGTTTATGCGGACCGGGTCTGCTATGATGAGGCAAAAGGTGTTTTTGTTTATCTGGCGGGAAATGAGTATTATCCGGTGCAGACGATTGAGACGGACATAGACGGATATGGAAGCGCAGTTTTTACTTATGATACCGAGAGAAAAATGTATCTGTTTGAACACACAGACGGGACAGGAGATGCTGCTTCTGCGGAAAGAACGGTTACAGATGAGACATTGACCGATGCTGTTTCTGTGGAAAGAATGGCTGCAGATGTGGCATTGACCGATGCTGCGGACGGGGATACAGTAGCAGAATCAACCGAAGAGCCACTGACGGATGTCACAGACAGCGGCATGGATGATATTGCAAATGGAGAATACGTCACGTTTGACATGTTTGATGGCACGCGCATGGATGTAAATCACTGGGGAAATGTGTTATTAGACGGAGTCCGGGAGATATCCATGGATGAGATCGACCGGGTGGACTCATCTGAAAAAAACAAAGAAGATGCCAGCGTTTCGTATACAACACACGAGGATTATTATCTTGACAGCAACTATACACTCTGGGTAAACATGGGGAACACATCACCGAAAACCACTTATCAGATGGTTGTGATCCTGCCGCAGAATGTTGGGACAGACTGGAACAGTACGGACTTGTACGTACAGGCAAATACCCTGCTGAATTTTGTATACAGCATGCGTTACACGGCGCTAGTCACAATGTTTGTAAGTTTTATCATCGGAGCAGCAGCCTTTGTATTTCTGATGTGTGCGGCGGGGCACCGGAATGGAACGGATGAGATCGTTACGACTGTCTGGGATCATCTGTGGCTGGATGTTTTTGCAGTGGGGGCTGTGCTGGCAGAGGTATTTGTTTTCTATGTGGCAGCGATATTCCTGATAAATGTCGATGTTGCGTATCTGCCGTTTATCTTATTTGTTACTGCAGTTGCAACCCTTTGCATGGGATGGCTGTTGTTACTGTTTTTATTAAGTTTTTCCGTGCGGGTAAAATTGGGAAAATGGTGGAGACATACCCTGTGTTACCAGCTTTTCCGTAAAATCGGACAGTTCGCCCGGATGATCTGGGAAAATATCGGGTTTCTCTGGAAAGTGATCCTGGTCATGCTGGTACTTGCATTTTTTGAGGGCATAGGGGTATTGATGTTTTTTAATTCAGACATAGCCCTTTTACTCTGGCTGTTAGAAAAACTGGTTTTATATCCGCTGGTCCTGTGGTACTGTGTGCAGTTAAACCAGTTAAAGAACGGAACGGAAAAAATTGCAGGCGGTGAGCCGGGCTATCAGATCAGTACAAAGCGTATGACCGGTATATTTAAGGAACAGGGAGAACAGATCAACCATATCAGCGACGGCATGACACATGCGATCGAAGAGCGGATGAAGAGTGAACGTTTCAAGACAGAACTGATCACGAACGTGTCCCATGACATTAAGACTCCACTGACATCGATCATCAACTATGTGGATCTGCTGGAAAAAGAAGAACTGCACAACGAGACAGCGCAGGAGTATTTAGAGGTGTTAGAGCGCCAGTCAAGCCGATTGAAAAAGCTGATCGAAGACCTGATCGAGGCTTCCAAGGCGTCCACCGGAAACCTTCCGGTACATTTAGAGCGGTTAGAAGCCGGGATATTTATGACACAGACGGTCGGGGAATTTGAGGAAAAGACAAAAGAGGCAGGACTTGATCTTGTGATCGAAAAGCCGGAGACACCGGTCTATATCATGGCGGACAGCAGACATTTCTGGCGTGTGATCGATAACCTGATGAATAATATCTGCAAATATGCCCAGAGTGGGACGCGTGTCTACATCAATCTTGAAGTAAAAGAGGCACAGGTGTCTATCACCTTCCGCAATACGTCAAAATACCCGCTCAATATCAGCAGTGATGAACTGATGGAACGTTTTGTGCGGGGCGATGCATCCAGAAATACGGAAGGAAGCGGACTCGGACTTTCTATCGCAAACAGCCTGATGGATCTTATGGGTGGTACATTCCGTCTGTATGTGGACGGAGATCTGTTTAAGGTCGTGCTCGGGTTTGCTGAGACAGCAGAGAAAGAAACAAAAGAAAAAATCGAAGAACTGTAATTGTTGGAAGTTGCACTACAGGTGTGAACAATAACCCAAAAGCATGGTTGTCCAGAGGGATGCCATGCTTTTTTCATTCATAGGAAATTACGTCCTATGAGTGAAAAAGCCCTCCGGGCGGGATGCGCACTTCGCATTCCAAATCGGCAAAATCTGCTGCCACCACTGTATCATACGGCATTTTCAGTTCAGAAAATGCCTGCCTGTGAACAGTAACTCACAAGCGACTCATTGTCCCTGTGCGGTGAAAAGCAGATTGTGAAAAGGAAAATTGGAGGGTATAATATGTAGGGAAAAGGGAGAGCAGCTTATGAAACAGATAAAACAAAAGTGGTTGTAAAATAATCAGTTGAATCAAGTGGCAATAGTATAAAAAATAAAATTTTTTACATATAGAAATGGAGCTTTTATGGATAACAATAAAATCGATGAGGGATTACAGGGAAATGAGAAAATAGAAACCGCAATCGCGGCACTGCAGCAGGAGGCAAGCGAAGAGATGTTAGCGCATACCCTGACAGTGATACGCAGACGCATGAAAGAGGGCGGTCAGTTTATCGTAGCGGTGGAACCGCCGACGGGCGGGAACCAGATGCAGATACAGGCAGTGCAGACGCCGGACGGCAATAGCTGGTGGGCGGCATTTACCAGTTTTGAGGAAGAATTAAAGGGAAGCGGGAGTGTAATGTCTACATTTTTAACAGGAATTGAGCAGGCATTCCGCGCGGTACTTGCCGCAGAAGGGGCAAAGGGAATTATCGTGAATCCGTGGAACAGGACGATCATGCTGGATAAAAACCTGATACGGATCATACTTGGGGAACCGGCATAAAGTATATATATTGATTTTCAAACGAAAAGGATAGACAGCTGACAACTGTCTATCCTCTGAAATGCTTATTGTCTATATGGTTTAAAGATTAACCGAAGTATCTGTTCAACAGTCCTTCAAATGCTTTTCCGTGTCTAGCCTCATCGCGTGCCATCTCATGAACGGTATCATGGATTGCATCAAGGTTTGCAGCTTTTGCACGTTTTGCAAGATCAGTTTTTCCTGCTGTTGCACCGTTCTCAGCGTCAACTCTCATCTGAAGGTTCTTTTTGGTGCTGTCTGTTACAACTTCACCGAGCAGTTCTGCGAATTTTGCAGCGTGTTCTGCCTCTTCCCATGCAGCTTTCTCATAGTAGGAACCAACTTCCGGATAACCTTCACGGTAAGCAACACGAGCCATTGCAAGATACATACCAACCTCAGAGCACTCACCCTCGAAGTTTGCTCTTAAATCGGATACGATATCCTCACTTACTCCTTTTGCAACACCAACTACGTGCTCAGCAGCCCATACTTTCTCACCTTCCTGCAATTTGAACTTTTCAGCCGGAGCTTTACATACCGGGCAGATCTCCGGAGCTGCATCGCCTTCATAAACATAACCACATACTGTACATACATACTTTGCCATAATTTTAATCTCCTTTTCTTTGAAAAATGTTATTTGTCTGCTGTAATAGATTTCCCCGCTTATTTGAAATCTATTACTGTGTGCTTTAAATTGATATCAGTAACTATTACTGATTTTAAATGAAAAACTTCTTTTTGTCAACATTATTTTATGTTATTTTAGAAGTTTTTTTGGGAAAAATGATCAGGAAGTCTGTCTTTTGGCTTTACAGGAAGAGCATTTTCCGTAAAAATAAGTCACATGTCCTTCAATCTCACCGTCAAAGTCCTGTGCGGCAAGAACATTGATATGATCCAGTCCCGTTACATTTAAATCCAGAACGCTCCCGCATTCCTTGCAGATAAAATGGTAATGCGGCTTTGGATTACCGTCAAAACGATCAGGTCCAATTCCGGTGGACAGTTTCTGGATCTCACCGATATCTGCCAGTAATGACAGATTGCGGTATACCGTACCGAGACTGATATTCGGAAATTCTTCCTTGATATTCATATAGACGGTCTCTGCGGTAGGGTGGTCATAACGCGAGATGAGAAACTTCTTGATGGATTCCCGCTGCTTACTTCGTTTCAGCATATTACCATCCTTTCTTGATAATAGTAATTGTTACTAAAATTATTATATAATCACAGAGAAAAAATGTCAAGATGAAGATGGTTTGGTTTTTCATTTTAATCTTTGATAAACTAATGTTTTGTGGTATATATGGAATATAGCTTTGACAATAAATGGCAGTGTAAGGGAGAAGCAGTTTGAAAGTAAAGACAATTCTGGGCAGGATATATTATATCATAGTGGCAGTGTGTGTCTTTCTGCATGTTGTTATTTTATCATTGAGTTTTTTTGACAACAAACATCAGGAAAAATATTGCCGCAGCATTATTCCGGACAGGGAATACCAGACAGATGAGGATAACCGCAGGTTTGTATTTTCTGCACAGAAGATAAAGGATGGAGGGGACTGTCTGCGTTTTTATACGGCGCATATGGAAGTCAGTGTGTACGCTGATGACACGCTGATCTATCATGTCGGACAGCAGCAGGCAATGCCAAAGGTGTCACCCGGAGTTATGTGGAATTATGTCGGGATACCATCCGGGGCAGAACAGATCCAGGTTATGATCCGTGCGGTCTATCCGGAGGTCAGACAAAAGCAAATTGATTTTTCAATCGGCGGGTATACCCAGATGTATAGCGGAATGTTGTACAGATCCATGCCGGTAACATTTATCTGTCTGCTAGAGATATTATTGGGTTTCTTCATGGTACTGTGGTGGCTGATCGCACGGACCAGAATGAAAATGAAGCAGACGCTGCTGCATTTTGGCACTTTTTCCTTTCTGACCGGAACTTGGGCACTGAACGAGACAGATGCCGCACTTCTGATCCTGTTTCCGGTCAGAGTTGAGATCGTATTCGTATCAGCGGTAGCCCTGATACTCATGGTGCCTTCCTTTGTGTGGTTTACCAAGGGATTCTTTGATGTTGAGGACAAGTGGGGATCAGATATTATCTGCGCGCTGGCATATCTGAATCTGGCGGTACAGCTTATATTGCAGCTTGCCGGGATTCGAGGCTTCCGGCAGATGTACACGGTCACACATGTCCTGTTGGGGGTAGCGCTGCTTTATACGATAGTCATGCTGATTTCTGAGTACAGAAAAACGAAGGTACACCGCCATCTGCGGTTTGTTGTGGTTGGTGGGTTTATTCTTCTGGGAACGCTTGCGGCAGATCTGCTGCACTTTTATTACGGATCATTTCAGACAAGTATATATGGTATGTATGGTGTTTTTATCTATATCATTATTTTTGCGGTCGAAGTATGCAGACAAGTGGCAGAGCAGGTGGATGCAGGGCGGAAGCTGCAGATCTATGAAGAACTTGCAACCAAAGATATGCTGACGAAGCTCTATAACCGGAATGCATATGATGAATGGATCAAGGTAAACAGGCGGCCGAAGAAGGCGAAGATTGTTGTTTTTGACCTTAACAATTTAAAACAGTGCAATGATACGATGGGGCACGCAGCCGGAGACGCATATATCCAAAATGCTGCGGGGATCATATTACATGTGTTTGGAAATTGTGGAAATTGTTACCGGATCGGTGGAGATGAATTCTGCGTTGTGATCTATGGGAATGATCCTTCAGATATGGAAGAGTTATTCCGGCAGATGAAGCAGGAACAGGATGAGTTTAATTCGAAAAACGCAATACCACAGATACAGATTGCCTATGGCTATGCGGAGTTTGACCCGGAAACAGACCGGGATATCGAGGATACCAGATCCCGTGCAGATGACAAAATGTATCAAAAGAAGAGAGAAATAAAAGCGGGATACCAATGAAAATGAAAGGACAGAGTAAGTAGTTATATTTAGACCGTCAGGCAATGGATGTTATCGTTTATGTTCTAATTTATAAAAAAACGGAATACAAATAGAAGAAAACAAAAACAGAGATGAGAGATTGCCTATGGCAGGAATGAAACGGTTTATTGCATATATATATGGGTATGAAAATGCAAAAAAGGCAGGCAATACGGGATTTGCCAGGATCGAGCTGCGGGGAGAAGAGTGCAGGCTTGAAATCCATCTGCGTAGTGTCTATGCTGCGCAGACGCACTGCAGGGTTTATCTGTTTCGCAAACAGGGTAATCAGATGGAGGGAAGCCTGATCGGAGAAATGGATGTCCGCAATGGTGCTGGAGATTTTGCCACAGCAATGAAAATAATGCATATACCGACATCATCACTCAGTTTTTTTGAGATGGACGGGATTTTTTTGTGCAGCGAAGATGGACGTATTTTCATGAGCCGCTGGACGGAGGGGGAGCCGCTTACCGTGGATATGGAGCACTTTGGGGAGTGGAGAGAAAGCCAGCCAGAGGAACCGCCGGTGGAAGAAGAGTTGTATACAAAAGAAGACCTGCATAAAAGAGAAGATATGCATGCAAGAGAAGATATGCATGTAAAGGAAGATATGCATGTAAAGGAAGATATGCATGCAAGAGAAGATGTGCATAAAACGGAAAATATCATATCAGAAACAGAAAACAAGCCTGCGTCAGGTAAAACACCTGTGCAGGACAGCATGAAAAGGCAGCAGGAAAACAGAACCCAGATCACCCGGTCTGCACAGAAATATGACAGTGAGCTCGCTGCGACAGAACTTCCCGCACGCAATTTCTTTCCACAGTACCAGTGGACGGACATCTGGGAGCAGTTTTTAAAAAATCATCCGGCAAGCATGCCATTTTCGGAAAAAAATATTACCTGTATTAAAATTGAATTAAAGGATCTACGGGAGCTGCCGAGAAAATACTGGTATCTCGGAAATAACAGTTTTCTGTTACATGGATTTTTTAATTACCGGTATCTGGTGATTGGAAAAATAGAAGAAGATACACAAAACAGATGGTTTTTAGGGGTGCCTGGCATTTATCAGAATCAGGAGCGTGTCATGGCGATCATCTTTGGATTCCCGGAATTTATGCCGGAGCAGGTTGAAAACCGGTTTGGCTGCTGGTATCGTTTTTTTGAAGAATAACTGTCTGACAAAATGGAGACGTTTTTGACAGGGGCTGTGCATAAAAAATGCAGCTGTTAATTGTCGGTGGAAGGGTTGAGATACGCGTAGCGCAGATGATCTGCCCATCGGTTCTGGATAAAAAAACAGCCGCGTTCTACACCTTCATACTGAAAACCGAGCGATTCCAAAAGGTAGATGGAAGGCTTGTTTTCCGGCATAACACGTGCGAATACACGATGAAGATGAAGGTCGTAAAAGGCAAGTGACATGACTTTTTTAATCGCTTCTGAGGCATAGCCCATGCGCCGGAATGCTGCGTCAAATTTATAGCCGATCTCTGTGCAGGAATATGCTGCAAAGCGGATGTCGTGCAGGCATACGGTTCCGATGATCATTTGCGGATCATCCTTCCGGAAAACATAGAAACGGATACACTGTTGTTTTAATGCGAGATCCCATTCACACTTTAAAACTGCCTGCTGGTAGGATGCGGTATAAAAGTTGGCAGGTCTTGTCGGTTCGTAGGCTTCAAAACTTTCACGATTGCGGTTCTGAAAATTTAAAACCGCATTTGCATAATTCGGTGTTAAGACTTTTAAGATCAGCCGGTCTGTCTGAGATTCATATTTTAAAGAAGCGTTTTTCCACTGCATCAGGCAAGATGCCTCCTTCTCGACAAAAATGAAAAAATGCGGTACAATACTGCATACTATATAGTATAACATTTCGGGGAAACTGTCCATGAATCAGGATGAAAAATACATGAAAGCGGCGATACGGCAGGCAAAAAAAGCATATGCATTGGATGAGGTGCCGATCGGCTGTGTGATCGTGCAGAACGATAAGATCATTGCGCGTGGATATAATAGAAGAAATACAGAAGGCAACACATTAGCGCATGCGGAACTGACCGCAATCCGCAAAGCGAGTAAGAAAACCGGTGACTGGCGGTTAGAGGACTGCACGATGTATGTGACGTTAGAGCCATGTCAGATGTGTGCAGGTGCGATCGTTCAGAGCCGGATGAAAAAAGTGGTGATCGGAAGCATGAATCCCAAAGCCGGATGCGCCGGCTCGGTATTAAATCTGCTCCAGATGCAGCAGTTTAACCACCAGGTCGAGATAGAAAAGGGTGTGCTTGGGGAAGAGTGTTCGGCAATGCTTTCCACATTTTTTAAAGAACTTCGCCAGAAAAAGAAGTCTTAAGCGCGTATCTGGCTTGACAATACAGGGCGAAATAGGCTATACTTAAATCTCCGAGCAGCCGGGGTGGCAGCGGTACCCTGAACCAGCAATCCGCTATAGCTGGGGTGATATCAAACTGAGGGTTATCTCTTTGCGGAGCAGCCCTTCATAAGTGGCGTTGACGTTTGGGTCTTACGCAACAGGAATCTGTGAACCGGGTCAGGTCAGGAATGAAGCAGCCCTAAGCAGAAGCTCTTGTGTGCCGTAAGGGTGCCTGGGCCGAGTTAACTGTGGAGGTAACGTCTGTGGTCTGGATTCGATGGGAGGCGCTCGGTTTTGTATATCTAAAATTGACCATATATCAGGATGAAAGGAATTACAGTGGACAAACTCAGAAAAAGACTGTATCAGGTAAGTGAAGGTTTAGAACTCATCATAGCGTTAGTTGCTGTGGTTGGTGTGGTCATAGCGGCGGTAAATCTTTTCCCGGAACTTCTGGTATACTGGCAGAACCGGACGAATGGGGAGGCATTTCTTATTTTTCTCGATGCTGTGTTTGACGTCGTGATCGGGGTAGAGTTTATCAAGATGCTCTGCAAACCAAGTTCACAGAATATCATGGAGGTTTTGATCTTTCTGATTGCCCGTCATATGATCGTACAGAAAACGTCAGCATTAGAAGACCTGTTATCCGTAGTCAGCATCGGAATTTTATTCTTTTTCCGCAGATTCATGCTCGCAACCAAACCGGATAAGGAACAGCATGTGCCGGAACTGTTAGGTGCAATCAGACATTCAGGGAATAAGCAGGAGAAAGAAACAAAAGATAACGAACAGTAGATTTGTCACAGACAACAGAAAATTATATGGAAAAGGTACCGTATATCAGACGCATGATCCGGGGATCAGGTCTCTGGTATACGGTACCTTTTGTATAAAGAAAAATACAATTTACGTTAATTTTTTCACAAAGATACTGACAGTATATCAAAGTTGAGAGAATATGTCAAATAAAACTGCATTTATTTGAATACAAATATTGAATTTCGAAAAAACTGCTATATAATGAAAACATGATATGCGCTGGTAGAGAGCGCCAATTACAATTTATAAAAAGTGAGGAATTAATCATGTTTGGATTTGGACAACTGATCGACATCTTAAAAAAAGATCCTAAGAAAATCGTGTTTACAGAGGGCGATGATCCTCGTATTTTAGAGGCTGCTTCCCGTCTGTTAGCAGGAACATTCCTTCATCCGATTTTAATCGGTAATCCGGATAAAATTGCTGTTGAAGCAGAAGAGTGCGGTTTTAATATCCGTGGAGCAGAGATTATTGATCCGACTAATTATGACAGAATGGGTGAGATGGTAGATTTATTCTGTGAACTTCGTAAGAGCAAAGGTGTGACACCGGAGCAGGCAAGAGGTATTCTTTCCCAGGCAAACTACTTCGGAACCATGCTTGTAAAAATGGGCGTTGCTGATGCACTTCTCGGTGGAGCAACCTATTCAACAGCAGATACCGTACGTCCGGCATTACAGCTGATCAAGACAAAACCGGGCAACACAATCGTATCTTCCTGCTTTATCATGGTACGTCCTGCAGCTACCGGTGAGAACGAAGTTCTTGCAATGGGTGACTGTGCCATCAACATTCATCCGACTGAGGATGAGCTGGTTGAGATCGCAGAGGAGACGGTTCGTTGTGCAAGAATCTTCGGTGTAGATCCAAAGGTTGCATTCTTAAGCTATTCAACCTATGGCTCTGGTAAGGGCGAAGATGTGGATAAGATGAGAAATGCAGCAAGAAAGACAAAGGAGCGTAACCCTGATCTTCCGATCTCAGGTGAGATTCAGTTCGATGCAGCCGTATCACCTAGAGTTGCAAAGAAGAAATGTCCACAGTCAGAGGTTGCAGGAAATGCAAATACCTTTATCTTCCCTGATATCAATGCAGGAAATATCGGTTATAAGATTGCACAGAGAATGGGTAACTTCTCAGCATATGGCCCGATCCTGTTAGGACTTAATTCTCCTATCAACGATCTGTCCAGAGGATGTACAGCAGATGAGGTTTATTCTATGGCGATCATCACAGCAGCATTAGCAGATAATAAAGATGCATAAATTGTAGATAGATAAAAGCCGGACACTATCTTTGGTTTAAAGAGATAGTGTCCGGCTTTTGTCTATTGTCTAAAGATGATTATTCTATTTGCAGGAATTCTGCGGCTGTTAATATTTGTGGCTTTTGAAGTCCTGATTCTGCTGATTTTTCATTGCAAGAAAGTGTGATTTTTCTTGAAATAAATGGGTAAATGGTTTACCATAATATCATGAGTATTTAGTATGGGATTGTAGCGTTTTTTTAGCGTGAAGGGCGAACAAATGACGCCTGTGAGACAGAAAAATTGGGACAGCATATTTGTGGGTGTCAGAATGGAGATTTGAATGAGTTTCGTATATTCATTGTTTTTGCAGAGAACCGGAGAGGAACTTTCACAATTTGATAACAGAATTTCTAACATGCTTCCAGTGGCAGCCGGTCTGGTTTTTTTTGATATGCGAAACTATCGTAATGATAATGGGGAATTTAATGTTTATATAGAGTGGAATGAGGAATTGAATTCCATCCTGAATGACAGACTGCCTTCGGGTGGTTATTTTATAAAGGCAACAAGAAAACAGGCAAGACAGTTGGAAGAAAAAACAGGTGGAATTCCTGTTTATATGAAGTTGATCGCACATGAGGGCAGGCTGTATCCGTATCGCACATATGTGATGTGGAATGGCAGGCCTTTTAGTGTGGAATTTAACGGAAATATATTGATCCCGGTTGATTATAAGAAGAAAGCAGAGAACGTGAGGATACAGGGTTCGCAGAATGGCGGTAAAGGAAATTGTACGGATGTATCTGGAAGTCAGATGAGCAGTCAACGAAGCTTATTCGGTACAAGCCAGAGCAAAATATTAGCAGGCAGTCAACATGGAACTTTTGTTGGTAGTGAACGTGAATTCTGGACGAGTAGCAATCGACCTTGGATGTATGAGTGGGAATATG
>OHIM01001066.1_pt1 | contig 12651 bp, 9 predicted proteins | sample 1568271 | NCBI WGS metagenome assembly OHIM01 (sample SAMEA3879580, study PRJEB24766) | human gut metagenome | biome: human-associated habitat; feature: feces | place: USA | collected 1985/1987
ATAGAACATCATCATCAGCCATCTTCTTCTTTCTTAATTAGGGCATTTCTAAATACCTATATCGTAGGTTCTTCTTTTGTTGTAGGTTCTCCTTGCGAACTGGAACCATAAACCGTTGAAATGCTAAATGTGATACATAAAGCAACATCAGCATTTTAAATAGCGTGTGTTTTTCCATAAGTTTTTAATTTTTGTTTCTACAAAGCTAAATGTCTTTTTTGACATATCCAAGTACTCTTTAAGAAGAAATGAGATTCAATATATAACTGATTATTAATGCATTAAGTATATACAAGGATGCTTTTTGAGATTTTCCGACCCTCTTTTTGTTCTGTTTAAATAGTAAGTATGTGGTTAATAAAGCTCTCAAACCCTTTTTTCCCGCTCATGGGGTACTGTACTTCTTGGCAAATTAGGCTCATATACCGTTCCACTGAACGTCTTTTTATGTTACCTGCGTATTGAGCTATTTCATCAATAGACAGACCTAAAGCAGCCAAATAGCAAATATCTAGAAACGTTTTATCTAACATAGGGTAGGTCTTATGTAGCTTATCGGCAAAGCCGTTTCTTGATAAGTTGAGCCAATGCTTTATATCCTCTCTATCGTCGGATATATTACAGGGCTTGTTTTGACTTAAGTTTAATGCTACTTGCAGGGCTTTGATATCTTTTTGTTCCACACAATCATAATTACCATAAATAAGTCTGAAACGATTGTTTTGTTTTTCTACCTCTTTTAGTTTTTGGTTTAAAGCTTCAAACTGTGCTTGCAATTTTTCATACTCTTGATGTTGTTCTTTTTCATTTTGTTCTTTTTCTTTTGTCAGTTTATCTATTGTGTTTTGTATTGCCGCATATTCTTCAGGTGACATAAGGACGTCTTTTTCTTGCTTACTTTTTAATGCGTTTATCTGGTCTTGAAGCTCTTTCTGAGTCTTATTGCAAGAAGTGCTCATTTTATCTAAGGCCTCGACCAACTCGGCTATTTCTGCTCGCAATTTTTCATTTTCTTCTTTTCTTTTCTTCTTGTATTGAATAAATAGAAACCAAAGTATCCCACTAACAATGAATATTATGATTATAGAGGAATATATTATATTCGTTTGTCTGGATTTTTGGTATAACAATTGCATGTGGTCATATTTTCTCTGCACTTTCAAGACTTCTTGATGCAGGTGACTATTGTAGATGGAATCCGAGGTGTCTATATACAGACGGGCATATTGGGCGATTTTCTTGTAATTTTCTGCTTTCCAAGCTTCATCATATAATTGATTATAAATATATGCGCGTAGTGATAAGTCTTTAGAAAGCAAAGCATTTTGAAACAGACTGTCTGCGCGTTCTTTTTGCCCTTTCTTCATATATAGTTGGGCTAGTCCTGACATTGTTTTGTAAGAGGGAGAAGCAGGTGATATATGCAAGGCGCATGAGAAAAAGCTTTCGGCTTCCTCATATTTTTCCTGATACATTTTACTGACCGCAATGTTATGGTAAATCTTAGATTGAAGAATACTGTCCTTCAGTTTGCCGCTACATTTTAACAAACTGGTTATACATTGATTGATGCTGTCTGTGTCGTTGACAATATGGTATAATCCTAATAAATTGAGCAAATCGCTAGCTTGTGAAGTTATATCTTTTATATTTGTATTTTCCTGCAAGGCTTTTTGGTAATATTCTTTTGCCAATTCAAAATTAAGAGATTTTTCATAGATATATCCCAAACTGCTATAAATGTGGGCAACATAATGCCTCTCTTTCATATCGGAAATACATGTCTCAGCCTCTTTATAAGCTATTAAAGCATTAGGAATATCATTATATTTTTCTTTCCATACGCAGCCTTTGATATATAGAGCTTTACCTTTTTTATCTGCATCATTCTTATCTTTATAATATTCTACTGCAAGGTCAATCATTGACGAATCCGAAGATACAGGGATGTAGCAACGATATTGGGCTAACGAAAGCAGCAAAACATAATCCGCCTGCTCTTTTCCGATTAAGTGCCGGGAGGTAGGGATGGATTCCAGTATATGCAATGCCGAATCGGGGGCAGTCCATATAAGTTCCTCCGCTTGCGACAAGTTCTCTGTGACGTGACGAGTGGAACGGTCGCAAGCTGTACATGCCAATAATAATATAATGGTCAAGTTGAATAGGATGCTCTTTCTGCTTCTCATAGTCCGCTGTCTTTACTTTGCCTATTGATTGGTGCAAAGTAAATACAAAGATTCACAATATCAAAGCCTTGTTTCAAAAAAACTGCTACCTTGCTAAAAGGTCTCATGGGAATATTTGATTCCCCCTTCCTCCTTTCATTAGCCGTTGAAACGTCCTGTTGATGGGGGTTCCGGTTGTGAATGAACATCCTACATTGTCTGCACGTTTAGACTAAAATACAAGGATAAACGGAGAACAGGAATGACTGACTTGGTGAGGGGGGTGATGCAATCTGCCCTTACATGAAAACATGCCGAGCTTTTAAAAAAAGATACCGAGCTTTAAGATAAACATGCCGAGCTTTTTTTAAAACCTCACGGCCTTTTGGCAACGCAAATATACGCGTTAATTTTTTTATTTCTTAATCAGCTGGAAGGCTTTAGCCAAAGCATCTTCCTGTGGCACTGCATAATCGGGCAATGTACCATGTATCTCCTTTTCGTCCGCGCCATATTGCCAAAAACGTTTGAACGAAATAGTGCAACTCAATCCCGACACCGGCAACTTATAATAGATGATATCGCCGAAACTCACATTCATGCCACCGGATTCCTCGCCGATAACCGTCCCCATGCCAAACTCCTTGAAAGCCCAGGCAAACGAACCGGCAGAAGAGAATGTATGATGACTTATCAACAGATATACACTGCCTTCGTAATGACCTTCTTCTTTGGTGAGCGGAGGAATAAGATTTCCTTTTGATTCATCATTATAAAAAGACCATCCGGGAACCATTTGGGTTCTTCCCGTCAAGCGTATGGTGGTGGGCGTGACGCGTACCAGGGCCTTGCCCATTTGCTTAAAAGGCTTGGGAGAAATGTAGCGGAAAAGAACATCTCCTACCATCGAATTACCTCCGCCGTTGTTGCGCAAGTCAATGATTAAATTCTTAATGCCCTTTTCGCGCAGGGTTACAAACATGGAGTCGGCAAACATCTTCATCCGCTGCGGATTATTAAAGCTTCTAAAATCCATAACGGCTACCTTCTTCTTTTCATCCACTTTGAAAGAATAATCCGGCACCCGCGCCTGCTCTTTCTTCTTCGGCATACGGGGAAGAAGTTCCGCCCACGTAGTAGGATGCAAGGTGACTTCAAGTTTCTTTTTGCTATCTTTCATACGATAAACGACATCGTATTTATCTGCGGCATACATCATTTCAAACAATGCCGAAAAATCAGAATTAATACGTTCTATACGGAAGAAATCGCGTTCTCCGCTTGCATAGTCCATCATCGATTCTATCAGTTCCCTACTCTCCTTTCCGTTGATGGAAAGAACTTCCGCATCTTGGGGTATCAGGTTATCAATGCACCCTCTTACACGCAGTGTGTAGTCGGACTTTACATTGACAAACAAGGGGAGCCGAATAGTAGATGAAGTAAAATAATCATTAAAAGGAAAACGAAGCATGGTGTGCCCGTCGCCTAACTTCGTGACCAACGGAGCCGCATACTTAAACAGCTCTACCGTGGTAACAGAATCGGGCAACTGCTGCTTCACCCTATTTACCGATTTAAACCATTCGCTTTGTCTGCACACGGAAAACATATCGGGATGGACTTCGCTGAGAGTATAGACCAAGGCGTCGATATCGAACTGCGCCTGCTTCTTTGAAAGCAATCCGCCGGCAGAGCGTTTCAACATATCCCGCGAGGGTTCTTCCAAAGGATTTGCCGATACCCATTTTATCCGGGTCATGGCGGAATCACCTTGATGAGTGACCACCACAAAATCATAACATCCTTCTTTGGCTACATTGAACCGGATGGTATCTATCTTGCTTCGGAATACAACTTCCTCTCCCGATGTCTCAAATACATCGGGACGAAGAGAGGGATTAATCACCCATGGAATTTGTTGTTCTTTACCATCGACCGTAATGCGCAGCACTTTACCATCGGTTTTAAGTACTTGCATTTGTTCTACTTTCTTTGCTTTTTCTCCAACACCCTGTGCAGCCAATGGGCTTGTCGCGCCGGAAAGACATAGCAGTAATGTCCATCTGAAAAATTTTGTTTGTGTCATGTTGTTTGTTAATTATTTAATAATCCCATACTCAATCCGTGAGTATAGTCTGTGCCAAAGTTATCTTTTTAAATCAATAAAACAAACGGATTGGCGTTTAAATATGGACATTCTGCAATCTTAATAGCGTTCGTGCATCAGTTATCTCCATCCGCAGCAGGAGCAGCATCTTCTTTTCGCATGCTAAACTCACAACCACAATATCTTTGGTTGTAAAAATCATATTCCTTAATAATGGCAATACGACGCTCGCTCAAACCGCCTTTACGCCAGTTCTGTTCCCAATAAGTAACATCGGGATAGCGGGCAGTGGCATAACGTCCCGCCTCTTCTATCTGCTCCAGGCTTTTCCATCGGCTGGATGCCAGCGTAGTGGTTATCACGGAGAATCCATGCTCGTGAGCATAGCGCGCCGTTTCCAACAAACGCATCTTGAAACAGCGGAGGCAACGCCCTCCACGCTCAGGCTCCTGCTCCATTCCCGACATTTGGCAACGCCAAGCCTCATGGTCATAATCGGCATCTACAATCTCCAACCCCAAGGAACGGGCATAGCGGGTACATTCATCTTTCCTTATGTTATACTCTTCAAGCGGATAGATATTCGGATTACAATAATAGATGACAGGGGTAATGCTGTGTTGCATCAGACACTCAATGATGGCTGACGAACAGGGGGCGCAACAAGTATGGAGCAACACCTTGTCGGCTCCTCCCGGAACTTCAAGTTGGAATTTCTTTTTCATACGGCAAATTTAATAGATATTTGCCATACTGACCAGCGGTTCGTACAATTTTTCAATATCCTTGGCGTCCATTTCTATCTCCACTTGGTCGCCGGGAACAAGTGTCTCACCCGCAGCAGGCAGGGTTTTGTGGTCACGGCGGATGCTGAGAATGATACAGTTGTTGGGTAAAGTCAGTTTATCCACTTCTTTTCCATCCAAATAAGAGCCATCCATTATTTCCACATACAGATGATAACGCGCACCCTCGACTTCAGGAAACTCCGGGTTGTGGTTGCGAAACATCCTGTCATAAAGCAATACATTGTAAGGCTTGATTTGAAGAAGTTCCGTAAAATAATAAGTCAGTCCGCCCACTACGATAGAAGGATAAAACACCTCAAAGTGGCCTGTTATTTCTGTTATCAGCACAATGGCGGTCAGCGGAGTGCGCACCACTGCTACCAAGAAAGCTACCATCCCGACAAGCATCATATAACTGACATTTTCATACCCTATCACTCCGCGCTGTACCAATACGAGCCCGAATAATTGTCCCAACAAACCTCCTGTCACCAGAGTCGGAATAAAGCTTCCTCCCGGTAATCCTGAAGACAATGAAAGCAAAGTGAATACAAAATGAATCAATATCATGACGCCGAGCCACCGGATGTCGTGCGTACCGTCCATTCCCTGCATCATCAAAAACTGTTCTCCGCCTCCCGTCAAGTTGGTCTCGGTCAGAGAAATAGCGTATGCCGCAATCAGCAAATACAACATTTTAGTATAGACAGAGAGTTTCAACGTCGGCAACCATCGTTGAAAAAAGGGAACTATAAGCGAATAAAACTTTGCTATGGCAGCAATCACGGCAGCAAAAAGGATATAAAGCTCCGCCTGCCGCCAAAAAGACAAACCGGGAGAGACGGCATTTATCAGATGATAAGGAGTAGTGGGAAACATCCAACTCGCCACACCGCCCGCCACCACGCCTGCCAATAAAGTAGTAATGGCTGTTTTGGGAGCATCAAACCGTTCAATGGATTCGATGACCAACAGAGAAGAAGACAAGGGAGCTGCAAAAGCTGCTGAAAGTCCGGCACCGGCCCCTGCCGCCAGCAACTGTTTTCGTTCACCTTTCAGAATATGTCCCCATCGGGATACCAATGTTCCGATATATGAACCAATCTGAACGGAGGGCCCTTCACGACCCAACGACAGCCCTGCACTCAACGCTAATATTCCCCCAAAAAACTTTGCTATCAGTTCCTTGAAAGGATGGTCGTAATGAATACGTCCGTTGATAGCCGCCCTTGTCTGGGGAATACCGCCTCCGGCTATCAAAGGCATCTTCTTTACCATCAGGGCAACCCCGATAAGGATGGCCCACAGAGAAAAGAACAAGACAACATGATAGTACCACGGATAATGGGCAGTGAAGAAGGCTTTTCGGATATCAAAGAATTCCCATAACAAATAATGATAGGGCACGGCAATCAGCCCCGTAAGCAAACCAACAAATATACTTACGAAGTAAAGGCGGGCATCAATCAGTTTTAATCTCCAGATACGCCATTTCCGCAGATTGCTCAACTGTTTCCATTTCTGTTTCCACTTGTTCGGTTCCATTGTGAGGAATAAACAAATGAAAAAGAAGAAGGTTTGAAACTATTGACAACCTCAGTCTGTCGGAGAGGAAGAATAAAGATAAATCCTGAAATCTTTTTCTATATTCGTATCCAGTTCTATCTTATAATGTTGGGGATATAATAATTCCAGTTTTTCATATACACTCTGTATTCCATATCCCGGAATAAAGTTTTCCGGGAAAGGCTTTCCATCATCCTTTACAGACAAAAGAAGTATTCCATCAGATATCGAACAAGATATGTTTATTGTCAAAGTTGTCATATCAGATTTCATACCATGCTTAACGCAATTTTCCACTATGGGTTGAAGCAACATTCTAGGTATTTTATAATGCTCTGCTTCAACAGGAAGCACAATCGTATAATTCAAAAGTTCACCAAAACGAATCTTTTCAATTTCCAAATATGTTTGTATCATTTCCACTTCCTCTTTCAAAGAAGTCATAACTTGTTGCTCACGGTTCATACTATACCGAAAGAAACACGAGAGTGCCAGAGCCATTCGCCTAGTCTTTTCACCATCCACCGTGGCTAATCCGGCAATAGAATTAAGAGAATTATATAAAAAGTGAGGATTAACTTTGGCTTGCAATGCTTCAAACTGTGTCTCAATATTCCGCTTCTGATATTGAAGATTCCTATATTTACGATTTTGCCGTTCTTCCCATTTCTTTAAAAGATAAATATACAGATACTTGTAATTCACTATAAGCAGTGATAAGATAATACTTAATACAATCATCTCATCCAAGTATCCCGGAGAGAAAGTATAACTACCGTCCGGAAATCGCTGATGAACAACTTGTTTAATTGGAATATCATCCATTTCCGCCACAATACAAGCAGACAAGAACAATGTAAGCGAACACACTATAAAATCGATGACAGCATAATATACTTTCAAAAGATTTCTTCTTTTATTCGTATAGAACAAATAAAGATTGAAAATCAAAAAAATAAAACCGACTGCCCACAAATAAGAAAGCTTAAGCCCGTTGCCAAGCTGTAGAACCAAACCAACAGAAACTAGAAATAATAGATTTCTTTTATAAATGGCTTTCATTTTTAACATTCCCGGCAAATAAGCCAAAGTATATCCCACAGCAAAAACAAGCATGAATGCGACCAAGAACTCAGTATACAAATTCATAAAAAATTATTATAAGAGTGTTTGTAATTGTTTTCTTACTTCAATAGGATTCGAAGGCGAAGCTGCATTCATAAATGCAATTTTTCCATTCTTGTCAACGATAACATAACGTGGAATAGTCAATATCCCTTTAGAATCCTTAAAAGCAGAATATATGATTTTGGAGGTATGCTTATTCACCCGATAATGATATCCTTCTAAATTATAATAATTTATCATCCGGTTCCACTTCTCGTGCCTTTCATCTCTATCTATAGATAGATACAAAAGTACAATATCTTTTGAATCAGGAAAATGTTGTTTCATAGCTGCTACATTAGAAAATGACTGAATACAAGGAGAGCAGGTGGTTGCCCATATATCTATATAAACTACCTTTCCGGCAAACGGACGCATCATATCAGTAAAATCTTCGGGTTCTGTTTCATAACAGACTATCTGTATTTTATCATTATCGGGTTTCTGATGATAAAGAGCCGAAATCTTAGCCACTTCGGGAAGCAATATTTTGATGTAGGGATTATCGGGAAACAAAGCAATATATTTATCGTATAATGAAGGAATATCCTTACTATATCTTTTTTGAAAAATATCATTGTACAATAAATAGGCGACTACATACTCCAGATTCTTATCTGAAAGCAAATGGCAATACTTCTCAAACAAAAAGGTATTCACAGACTCTTCGTCTACAGTTTTCGGATTTATTCCATCCAATACAAAACTCTTAATAAAAACATAATCCTCCAATATCTTAGGAAAAAATCCTGATTGTCTAGATATAGAATCCATAAAATGAAAATCCATAGCTTTGAATTCATTCATCCAATCATCCGAGAAATCAGAAGACGCATATAAAGCAATGGCCTTTTTCAGAAACAATGCCTTATATCTTAAATCAATAAAACGTTGTTGTTGCAACATAAATCTTCCGACTGGTATTCCTTTGTTAAGCAGGGCCTCGTCTTTGGCTTTGCGGTCGGCTACAATTGTTTTAAATATTGCCAATGATTGTACCTTTGCAAGAGGGTGATTACGAGTATAAGAATAACTACGGCAATACTCGTCGGCTTTTTCCGCCTCTTCCAGATATAAATTATAGGTCTGGTTATGCCCACTGAAATAGACGCTGTCCCGATATAAGGAAACTGTATCCACAGCCCCGGCAGTTGCATAAACCAATGAAGTTTTACCCTTCCCTAATGAGATTTTATATATAGTCTCATTACAAGGAAGCTCAATCTCTGTCATCTGCCTGCAAGTAACAATGACAGGTGAATATAAGCTATAAAAAGGCAGCTGTTTGCCGTCCAAAAGCCAATAACGCAATTCAACAGATTCTTTGTCTGTTTTAATAACAAGTTTCTGCGGCCGACCATAAACAAGTGCGGTTACTGATAACAATAAAAAGAATGCAAAGTACTTCTTCATGATTATTTTGTTTTAATTATTTCAAATGCAAAAATAGACTTCAATGACCGCTATGAGAAGCTATTTTCCTTGTACCTGAACAATTCTACAGTAAACCTGAAAAAAGAAAGATTATCCTAGCATAAGTTCCTCTCTAATCTTATCAATATAACTTGTACCGGACGTTATTTTCGTATGATTATGGTCCCTCATTTTCAGTATAAGCCGATTATTAAAGTATTTCTGTATCTCTTCTATTTTTTCTTTGTGAACTATATAAGACTTTTGGACACGAATAAAGTCATCAGGTAACCGTTCTTCCAATTGCTTTAAAGTAAGATTACAAACATACTCTTTTCCTTCATCAGTGATTAAAGAAACATATCCGTCTTTTGCCACACAATAAGTAATTATGCTGCACTGAACAAATACTATTTTTGAACCGATATTTACAGGTATTGCGAATGCTTTTTTAGGAGGATTAAAAAGTTTGCCGAATTCTTGCAATTGGCAAATATCTATTTTCCGCTCTTTGGGAAATAATCTTTCTATTTTTGTCATACATTGGACAAAACGTTTTTCATCAACCGGTTTAAGCAAATAGTCAATAGAGTTTTGATTAAAAGCATCTATTGCATATTGTTCGTATGCCGTACAAAAAACAATGTAAGGCTGATAATCTAAATGATGCAATACATCAAAACCATTCATATCAGGCATTTGAATATCCAAAAACAATAAATCAGGACGCAACCTGTTTATCATTTCAATAGCTTGTTTGCCATTATAAGCCTGTCCGACAAGACTTATATTATCATACTCCTTTATTAAGACTTGAATGGCATAATGGGCAGCTTGTTCATCATCCACTAATATTGCAGAATAAGTAGACATACTTTTCATCATCAACTATCAACTCTATTTAAATAATGGTTTCAACATCTTAGGAACTTCTATTTCGTTCTCCTTCAACTGATTCAAACAAATCTTTCCCTTATCCGATAAAGTAAAATACATCTGCCGCTTGTCTTTATCGCCCAAACTGCGAACTATCAACTCTTTATCTTCTATCGAACGAATCACTTTCGATGTGTGTGAAGCCGATAAACCCGTATGCTCTGATATAGCGCTCGCCGTCAATCTGTCACCTCCGATACAGCAAAGTGCCATTGCTTCATTCAATGATACCCCATGTTGCTCTATCAAGTTTGCTTCCAGTTCAGAGAGAGCTTTAAAAAGCTCTCTCATGACACATATTGATTTTATTTTCTCCATACATTATTTTAAATAAACAAATTCACGTTTGCCTGCTCCGCACGATTCATATAAGTAGCTACACCGCCAATAGTCACATTATCCAACAGTTCCTCGCGCTTTACGCCCATCACGTCCATCGACATCTGACAAGCGATGAACTCGACACCGTTTTGAATGGCCTGTTCTCGCAACGATTCCAGTGAGTCAATGTTCTTCTTATTCATGATATACCGCATCATCCTACTACCCATCCCTCCCATATTCATCTTTGAAAGTTTCAGTTTTAATGAACTGGAAGGAAGCATCATGCCGAACATTTTACCAAAGAAATCTTTCTTCACAGCAGGCTTGTTCAGTTTCTTGATGGCATTCAATCCCCAGAATGTGAAAAAGATAGTCACCTTCTCCCCGGTTGCCACCGCACCGTTTGCGAGTACAAAAGTAGCCAAAACTTTATCCAAATCATCGCTGAACAGAATAAAAGTTTTCCCTTTGTCCGCTTTACAAGTCTCTGTTGCACATACTTGAGGAATATTCTTTTCTACTACCACCCGGTATTTTCCGCCTTCCGAACGGGCAGAAACAAAATGGTTTCCTGTAGTCTGACACCATGCCTCGGCATCACGGGGGAAACCGGCATCCGTCGCCACAATTTCCAGACGCTCCCCATCTGCCAGTTCTTCCATACTTTTCTTCAGCTTCATGATAGGACCGGGACAAGATATGCCACAAGCATCCACTTTTATTGCTCTCATAAAAGGAATAACAGAAGAAGCAATAGTATAAGCTTCAGCAGAATCTTTACTATGTTCAGAATGATCAACTTTTGAAGAATCAGAACTTGAAGAGCCGGAATTTGAGAACTCCTTCGGTTCGGGCAAAGGAGTCGTTGCCGCTTTATACAATTTCAAACCACCTATCAGATTCTTTACTTCCTTATATCCGTTCTGCAACAATATATTAGAAGCCAGATAACCTCTCAACCCCACTCCGCAATACAGATAAACCGGCTTGTCCCGGGGGATTTCTTTCATCCGATCGCGCATATCATCCAAAGGAATATTGACAGCCCCCTTCAAAGCACCGAGCGCAAACTCATCGGGAGTACGGACATCCACCAACGTGACCTTGCTCCAATCGGCAGCCTGCAACTCACGCCAATAAAGAGGCTGCATCTTTCCGTTCAGTATATTTCCGGCTACATATCCCGTCACTGCCACCGGGTCTTTGGCCGAAGAAAAAGGAGGAGCATATGCCTGCTCCAAGGCCATCAAATCATATACAGTTCCGTTATGCTTTATCACTTGCGAGAATTCGTCAATGCGCTTGTCTACTCCGCTATAGCCCACAATCTGCGCTCCGAACAGTTTGCCATCGGCAGGAGAGAATGTTATTTTAATGGACATCTGTAAAGCATCGGGATAATATCCTGCATGCGAACCGGAATGGATGGTTGCCGACAGGTAATCAATGCCTGCCTGTTTCAACCGTTTTGCCGGAAGACCCGAAGCAGCAACAGTCATATCAAAAACCTTGGCAATGGAAGTACCGATAGCTCCTTCGTAGGGTATCTTATTTCCAAAGACCATGTTATCCGCCACAATACGTGCCTGACGATTGGCCGGCCCCGCCAAGTAATTCAACCACGGCTTCCCGGTCAGCGGATGGCGGAATTCGATAGCATCGCCCACCGCATAAATATGTTCATCGGAAGTCTGCAAGTAATCGTTCACCTTGATGCCGCGCATCTCCCCTACCTCCAGTCCGGCATCTGTTGCCAACGAAGTGTTGGGACGCACACCGATAGATAATAACACCATATCGGCAGGCAGTCTTTCACCCGATTTGAAAATCACTTCCAATCCGCTGGCTGTGCGCTCAAAAGAAGCCACCGCTTTTTCCAGATAAAGGCGCACCCCTTTCTGCAACAAGTGCTCGTGCACCAACGATGCCATAGAGAAATCAATCGGCGCCATGACTTGATTTGCCATCTCTACAACCGCCACTTCCGCACCGGCTTCCTGCAAATTCTCCGCCATCTCCAGCCCGATGAAGCCTGCACCGATGATTACCGCGCGCTTCACCTCATGCCTCTGCAAATAGTTCTTGATGGCATCCGTGTCATTCACATTGCGAAGCGTGAAGATTCCTTCATTGTCAATGCCCGGCAAGGGAGGACGAACAGGCGACGCACCCGGAGAAA
>OHIM01001080.1_pt1 | contig 12553 bp, 12 predicted proteins | sample 1568271 | NCBI WGS metagenome assembly OHIM01 (sample SAMEA3879580, study PRJEB24766) | human gut metagenome | biome: human-associated habitat; feature: feces | place: USA | collected 1985/1987
GCAAAATGTCATTTGTTCCACTGTTAATATCCTATCCATTTTTATCCTCCTTTTCATAAGCTATCACCACTGCCGAAGCGATATCCTTGATGTGGGAAAGCGACACCGCAAAGGTCAGCCCCCTCTTTTCAGCCGCCAAAAGCGCATTCCCCGTAAGCTCCAGATAAGGACAGCCAAGCTCGTCACGCAAGCATGACACCTCGTTCAAGGCGAAGCCCTCGACCCCAGTGCCTAAAGCCTTTGCGAAGCTTTCCTTAGCCGCCCAGTTCGCCGCCATGGATTCGTATGGGCTTTTCTTCTGTGAAAAAAGGGTTAGCTCCTTTTCGGAGTAAACCCTTTCACAGAAACGTCGGCTCTGACAGCTTTTTTTTATGCGTTCGATCTCAATAAGATCAGTTCCGACAAATATTTTCATTTTTATTTCCTCAGTGTTCTCGGAAGTGCAGGCTTTATAAGTGCCAGCATATCATCATCTGGTGTGAAGATAACAGTTGTAAGTCCGAGATTTTTGTGGTTGAATGTTATGTAGTAGTCTGTAAGGCTATCGTCACAAGCGCAGGCAAGGACCTGTGTTGCGCCCTCAGGTACAGAGAAATTCTCGTCAGCAATGCCGAAATCTGTCGCACTGCCGCAACGGAATGTGATAAGGCGTTTTCTTGAACGCTGAGCCGTTATCTTGTCAACGTCTATTTCTCCGTTTGTGAAAATGTATTCATACTCCACATCGAGTTTTGTTGTAAGATAATAACCGCCATAAAGTGCGGCGGCGGCAAGAAAAATGCCTATTACAGAAAACTGTGTGCCGAAAGGGAAGATAAAGCACAGTGCGGCAAGTGCCACGCTTGCTATCATGATGAAAATTTTCTGTATCTTATCGTTCTTTGTGGGAATCTTGCGAACTATCTGTTCCTTGAAGCTGTCCATTATTTGTCCTCCGTTTATTCAGTGCCGCTGAGAAGCTCTTTCATTACCCAGCCGCTTTTATTGTTATATTTTACATATACCCATATGTTTCCGTCGCCGTCTGTTCTTTCGCCGTAGCCGTTTATGGTCTTGCCGTCAGGTATCTTTTCTATCACGTCATATTTCTTTGACGGACCATATCTGAGATTAAGATAAGAGGTGTCTGACTTTACAAGAAATGGGATAGAATCAGGGTATTTCACATCATCACCCAAAGGGAAAAGTGCGTCCTTTTTGAACTTTGTGGTGGTGGTCTTTTTAGTCGCCTTTGTTTCGGCAGATGTTGTGGTTGTGGTGGTGGTCGTCCTCTTTGTTGCCGTTGCGATTATGTCAGGGTCGTAGCCTTCGTCAATGCTTACGTCACGGAAGTGGTGGTGGTGTAGCCCTCGTAATCCTCATCGTCCTCATCATAATCGTCGCCCATTGTGGCGGTCTTTGTGGTCTCTATAACTCTCTGGGCGGCAGTACCCGTGGTGGTCTCCGTTTCGGAGGAGCTTTCTGGAAGCATTGCCCCACATGACGCAAGCCCGAAAACCGCAGAACAAGCCAGCACAGCCGCAAGCAGTTTTGATCTCATTTTTTTATATCCTCTTTTCAGAATTTACACAATTTTATTTTAAGCCAAGAAGTCTTTCTGCGTTGCCACCGAGAATTTTATCTTTGTTATCCTCGGAAATGTTCAAGCGCAGTATCTTTTCTTTTATAAGGTAGGAACTGTCCCAAGGGCAGTCGCTTGCAAAAAGTATCCTGTCAGCCCCATGCTTTTCGACGATAGCCTGCATAAGCTCGTCAGGACACATACTTGTGAAAGCGGTGTCGAAATAAACTTCACCGTCAACTCCTGCCAAAACGTCACGCACCTGCTCCCACATCATGTTTGCACCAAGATGTGCAAGAATGACCTTGAGCTTAGGGTGCTTTTTTATCATGTTCAGCGCCCTCTCAGGTGTGGAGTGGATAAGGTCAGGGGAAACGCAGTCATAGCCCGAATGGAATATAACAGGCAGGTCGGCTCTTTCAATGGCATCATATATCTTGTCCATGCGCTCATCATCTATCATAAAGCCCTGATAATCAGGGTGAAGCTTTATGCCGTGAAGTCCAAGCTTCTTTATGTGGGCTATCTCCTGCTCATAGTCATCAGCGTCAGGGTGTATTCCACCGAAGCTTATAAATCTTCCGCCGTCTTGTTCAGCACACCAATCGTTTATAACTCTCTGCTGAGTAGGCTTTGTTGCCACTGATAACAGCACGCCCTTGTCAATGCCCCATTCGTCAAAACGCTGTATGGTTTCCTCTGCAGTGCCTCTTGTGAAAGGAGTTATTCCACTGCAAGCCTGAAGCTTTTCAACGGCCTTTTCCGCTACCTTTGGATTAAAGGCGTGAACGTGAAAATCAATTACCATTTAAAACATCTCTTTCTGAAAATACTCTTCCATATGATATTATATCACATTTCCCATACTCTTTCAACGAATATCGGCAATTTTCACAGTATTTTCATCTAGGGCTATTCCCAGCTTTTCCACACCTCGGGGCAAAAGCCTACGGTAGCTTTCTTGCCGTTTCTTACGATAGGTGCGGCAAAAAGCTCGGGATAGTCAAGAAGCTTTTCTATCTTTTCCTCGGTGCTTCCAAGATATTTTATGAGCATTGCCTGCTCTCCCTTTGCCTTTGGGTCGATAAGCTTGTCAATATCGCCCACAGCCGCAAGCACTGAGTTAAGCTCGCCCTTGCTAAGCCCCTTTGTAGGCAGGTCAACAGATTGGAACTTTATTCCACGCTCTTTGAAATAACGTTCAGCCTTTTTTGTGTCAAAGGATTTTGACTTGCCGAATATCTGTATGTTCATGGAATTATCTCTCCGTTTCTGCATTCAAGAATGATAGTAAAAGGACCGTCATTGAGCAGTGAAACTTTCATGTCTGCACCGAAAACGCCCTTTTCTACCTTGCCTGAAATTTTCTCGCCACAGACTTTGCAGAAGTATTCATAAAGTCTGTTGGCTTCATCAGGCTTGCCTGCATAGATAAATGACGGGCGGTTGCCGTGGTGACAATCTGCATAAAGGGTGAACTGTGAAACGCAAAGAATATCTCCGCCAACATCGTTTATAGAAAGATTTGTCTTGTCGTTCTCATCAGCGAAAATGCGAAGCTTTGATATCTTGTCTGCAAGCTTGTCGCAGTCAGCCTCAGTGTCCTCCTGACCTACTCCGAAAAGTATCAGAAAGCCCTTTCCTATCTCGCCTGTGACCTTGCCCTCGACCTCAACTTTTGCACTTGTGACCCTCTGTATTACCGCTCTCATCAGCCCACCTCCACGGTGTAGCTGTAGGTGTAAACAGCTTCAGGTGCAAGCTTGATAGCGTGAGGCTTGTTTTCGATATCCTCAAAAGCATCGTCCTCGTAAACAGGCACGCTAGTCCAAGGCTCAAGGCAGATAAACTGAGCGTCAGGGTCACCGGTGGAAGTCCATACTGCAATGCAGTCAGAATGTGGGAATGAAAGCTTTACGAAACCGCCGTCAGACTTTTTCAGGGTGACAGCCTTTGAAGCAGGGTGGTCTTTCATGATAACGTCATAGTCGAAAAGCTCTCTTGTGAGAGTGATAGTCTTTTCACCGTCAAGGATAGTCCTCTCGCCGTTTGGGATAGGCTGAACGATATGCTCGTTTTTCTCATATTCAACTGTGCATTTGCCACCTTGGATATCGCAGATAAAAGCAGGGTGACCGCCGAGATAGAAGTACATAGCCTTTTCATCGGTGTTTTTTACTGTGTTTGTGACGGTGACTTTTGAACCTTTTATAGAGTAGGTGACTTCAAGCTCAAAGTGATATGGGTATTGAGCAAGTGTCACGTCATTATCTTTGAGGGTAAAGCTCAGTGAATTCTTTGTGCTGCCTGAGAAAGCAAATTCGCTGTCACGGGCGAAACCGTGGTTTGCAGCCATGTGATATTCCTGACCGCCTGCCTTGTAGGTGCGGTCTTTAGGGGAGCATATGAACGGGAAGAGAATAGGAGCGTAGCGTTTCCAAGCGTCACCGCATTGCCAGAGATATTCTTTGCCGTCCAGTTTGATAGAGTGAAGCTCAGCACCGAAAGTGTTGGCTGTGATAGAGAGTTTATCATTTTTTATTTCATAAAGCATAGATATGACCTCCGAGGGAAAATTTTATACCTTATTATTATAGCACATTGTTTGGGAGATGTCAAAACCAAGTGAGCAGTGAGATTATGAGGTCGGCTGGGGTATTGGCGAAAACGTTTGAAAAAAATTAAAGGCCTGTTGAAAATTCTGTTCTGATATCAATATTTTAACAGTTAAATTTTATGACTTTAATACAGAATAACTAAAATATTTTCAATTGTTTGTGTAAGCTGACAAAAGTGGAGATAGTCTATAATAAAATGGTAAGATTATTTAATTGTGCAGTGCTTTTTGTTCACAGCTTCAGACTGCACTGAGGAGAAATGACTATGAATATTAAAGACGCAAAACAACAGATACTTAATGCAATACAAGCCTATCTCATTAAAGACGAATTTGGCGATTACCGAATCAGCATAGAACATCAGAGACCTGTGTTCCTGCTTGGCGCACCTGGTATCGGTAAGACCGCTATCATGGAGCAGATAGCTCAGGAAACTGGCGTAAACCTTGTTACCTACTCGATGTCCCACCACACAAGAGAGTCTGCCCTCGGTCTGCCTGTTATTGTACATAGAAACTACACCGGTGCTGACGTGCAGATATCCGAGTACACGATGAGTGAGATCGTGGCTACTCTTTATGACACTATCGAAGCCACTGGCATCAAAGAGGGTATTCTCTTCCTCGATGAGATAAACTGCGTTTCCGAGTCCCTTGCTCCTGCAATGCTCCAGTTCTTGCAGTATAAGGTTTTCGGACTTCATCAGGTTCCGGCAGGTTGGGTAGTTGTTACAGCAGGTAACCCGCCTGAGTTCAACAAGTCTGTTTCTGAGTTCGATATCGTTACTCTCGACCGTGTTAAGAGAGTCGAGTGTCAGCCTGATTTTGGCGTTTGGAAGGAATATGCTTACTATGCAGGCGTTCACCCTGCTATCATATCATATCTTGAGCTTCACCCTGACCACTATTATATGGTAGACGCAAGCGATAAGAACAACTACCGCTTTGTTACTGCCCGTGGCTGGGAGGACCTTTCTGAAATGATGCAGCTTTATGAGGAGAGCGGTATCCTTGTTGACCACGCTCTGGCTGCTCAGTATGTACAGAACCCAGAGTTCTCAAAGGGCTTTGCGGAATATTATGACAGATTTAACTACTATCGTGAGAAATATGACGTTGACGCTATCCTCGAGGGCGGCATAACTGCTCAGAACATTGCTGACGCAAGAGCGGCAGGCACTGAGGAAGCTGTGGCTCTTATGAATCTGCTTATGGACGGCATCACATACACAATGAGAAGCTGTATCCAAATGGAGAAGATGATAAGACTTATCCATCCGAGAATGGAAGATATCCTTGTAAAGATAAACAATGGTCTTTCATGCCGTCAGATAATCAGTGAACACATCATGGACTGCAACAAGAGCCTTGACAAGGCGGTAAGAGCAAGAAACATCTCGCCGTCTAACAAGAAGATCCAGCACTGGATACTCCACAATCTGGAAGCTTATCTTGATAAGTGTACGAACGAGGGAAGAGATAACAAAAACCGCTGTACTGTTATTTTGCAGAACTCCTTCAACAATCTGCTCCACGGTGCAAACAACGTTACACAGCAGTCTATGAATGGTCTGAAATACGCTTTTGACTTCCTTGAGAATGCTTATGGCGCTGACAGCAATGTTATGAAGAAGTTTATCGAGGAGCTGAAAGTAAATTGCCACACCACAAACTTCATCAAGAAGTACGGCTCAGAGCAGTTCTACAGACTTGCAGGTGAGCCTGTTCAGCAGCCTACCTACAACAATCTCTATGACCTTAATCTTACTGATTGCCTTTTAGAGCAGGAATAAGCATAGATACAAAATGAATATCACACGGGCGAACACTGTTCTCCTCTGCAATGTTTTACTACAGAGTGGGGGTGACGGACGTTCGCCCGTTTTGGTTTTTGAATGGCTTTTGAGCTGAACGCATACATATTTGTTAATATAAAAAGCTTGTAATTTGCGAAAAAGTGTGATATAATAACTAAGAATGTACAAACGAGAATCAGTGAGGTTTTTACTATGGGCAAGATTTATGATTTAGGCATAGACGTAGGTTCGACCACGGTCAAGACGGTAATTCTTGACGAGGGCGAGTTTATTTATAACAAATATGAAAGACACTTTTCAAAGGTCAGGGAAACGGTGGCTGAGCAGCTGCGTGCTATCAGAGAGCTTTATCCTGAGGACAAGTTCAGGATAGCCATAACAGGCTCGGCAGGTCTTGGCATCGCTGAGGCAAGCGGTATCTCTTTCGTGCAGGAGGTCTTTTCTGCTTTTATCGCTGTAAACAAGAAGTATCCAAAGGCTGACGTTGTGGTTGAGCTTGGCGGTGAGGACGCTAAGATAATCTTCCTCACAGGGGGCGTTGAACAGCGTATGAACGGCTCTTGCGCAGGTGGCACTGGTGCTTTTATCGACCAGATGGCAGGACTTTTGGGCGTTACCCCTGACGAGATGAACGACCTTGCTCTTAAGGCTGAAAAGACTTATCCTATCGCTTCAAGATGTGGTGTTTTCGCAAAGTCTGATATTCAGCCGCTTCTTAATCAGGGCGCAAGAAAAGAGGACATATCTGCGTCTATCTTTCAGGCTGTTGTTGACCAGACAGTTTCGGGTCTGGCACAGGGCAGAAAGATCGGCGGTCAGGTGCTTTTCCTTGGCGGTCCGCTTACATATCTCAGCGCACTGAGAAAGGCATTCAGAACTACTTTGAACCTTGACGAGGAACACGCTATACTTCCTGAAAATTCTTCCTGCTATATGGCTTTCGGTGCGGCACTTCATGCTGACACGCTGGCGGAGGAAATGACTATAGATGAGGCTATCGACAAGATAGTGAACGCAAAGGCTACTGACAATATCGTGGTAGGCAAGCCACTGTTTGCAAGCCGTGAGGAATATAATGCTTTCGTGGAAAGACACAAGAAGTCTGACCTTAAATATGAAGACATCAGAACTTACAGGGGCGACGCTTATCTTGGCATAGACGCAGGCTCGACAACCACAAAGCTTGTGCTTATCACACCTGACGGAAAGCTTCTTTATCAGCACTACTGCTCAAACAAGGGTCAGCCGCTGGATATAATCGCTTCAAAGCTTGAGGAGATCTACAGCCTTGCTACCCCTGAGCTTAACATAAAGGCTTCTGCGGTAACAGGCTACGGTGAGGATCTTATAAAGGCAGGTCTGGGCGTTGACTATGGTATAGTTGAAACTGTTGCGCACTATAAGGCGGCGGCTTATTTCTGCCCTGACGTTGATTTTATCATCGACATCGGCGGACAGGATATCAAGTGCTTCAAGATAAAAAACAACGCTATCGACAGCATTATGCTCAACGAGGCTTGTTCATCAGGCTGTGGCTCGTTCATTCAGACTTTTGCAGGTGCAATGGGATATGACATTGCAGAGTTTGCAAGGCTCGGTCTGTTTGCAAAAGCACCTGTGGAGCTTGGCTCAAGATGTACAGTGTTCATGAACTCATCTGTAAAGCAGGCGCAAAAGGACGGAGCTTCCGTTGAGGATATCTCTGCAGGACTTTCTTCGTCTATCATCAAGAACGCAGTTTACAAGGTAATAAGAGCCAAGTCTATTGACGAGCTTGGCAAGAATATAGTCGTTCAGGGCGGAACGTTCCTTAACGACGCTGTGCTCAGGTCATTTGAAATGGAGCTTGGCAGAAACGTTATAAGACCTGCCATTGCGGGACTTATGGGTGCGTTCGGCTGTGCGCTTTTCGCAAAAGAAAAATCTCAGGGCAGGGACGGCAAGTCAGGCGTTCTTACAAAGGCTCAGCTTGAAGAATTCGCTTACAATTCAAGAGCCGTTCAGTGCGGTGGCTGTGGTGCGCACTGTAACCTTACTATAATAAGATTTAATGACGGCAGAAGATTTACTTCCGGAAACCGCTGTGAAAAGGGTGCAGGCATAAAGATAACCGACAGAACGGAAAACATGATAGAGTATAAGTATAACAAGATACTCTCTTATGCTGACAACAAGCCTGCAAAGCCTATTGCAAAGGTAGGTCTGCCACTTGCGCTATCTTATTATGACCTTATGCCGTTTTTCTCAACACTGCTCACAAGCCTTGGCTTTGAGGTGGTTCTGTCTGAGGAGTCAACGAGAGATACATATTACAAGGGTCAGCAAACTATTCCGTCTGATACGGTATGTTATCCTGCAAAGCTTTGTCACGGTCATATAGAGAGCCTCCTTGACAAGGGCGTGGACTTTATATTCTATCCTTGCATGAGCTACAATGCTGACGAGGGTCAGTCGGACAATCACTATAACTGTCCTGTTGTTGCTTATTATCCTGAGCTTCTAAAGGCTAACAATGACAAGCTGAATGATGATAATTTCATCATGCCTTATCTTGACATAAACATCAAAAAGCACGTTGCAAAGGCAATGGCAAGGGCGCTTTCAAAGTATAACATCACTGCAAAGCAGGTGCTTGGAGTGCTTAACAAGGCTTATTCTGAGCAGGTGAGATACCATAGGGATATCGAGGCTAAGGCGCAGGAGATAATCGCTGAGGCAAGGGCAAAGGGTCAGAAAATAATCGTTCTGGCAGGCAGACCTTACCACATCGACCCTGAGATAAACCACGGCATACACAAGCTTATCGCTTCTCTTGGCTTTGCTGTTATTACCGAGGACAGCGTAGCGATGAAAGTGGATACACCCGCACTTGACGTACTCAATCAGTGGACTTATCATTCAAGGCTTTACAGAGCGGCAGAGTATGTATGCGAAAATGATGATATGCAGCTCGTTCAGCTGGTATCCTTCGGCTGTGGTATCGACGCTGTTACAACAGACGAGGTGAGAGCTATACTTGAAGAAAAGGGCAAGCTTTACACTCAGCTAAAGATAGACGAGATAACGAATCTCGGTGCGGCTAAGATAAGACTCAGGTCTTTGGCGGCGGCACTGGAGGAAAAAGAAGCCAGCGCAAATGCTGAGAAGAAAATGGACAAGGAGGCAATGTAATGGCTGAAAAAGAGATAAAACACGCAGGCTCGGACAGAGTAAAAAGGTCTTATTTTGACAAGTCAAGACGTGAGGAATACACTATACTTATACCTGATATGCTTCCTATACACTTCAAGCTTATCATGGCGATATACAAAAAATACGGCTATAACATGGAGCTTTTGCAAAACTGCTCACGAAACGTTATAGACGAGGGACTTAAAAACACACATAATGACGCTTGCTATCCTGCGCTTCTTGTTATCGGACAGTTTATGGACGCTCTCAAAAGCGGCAAGTATGACCTTGAACACACGGCTCTGCTTATGTCGCAGACGGGCGGTGGCTGTCGTGCTTCAAACTATATCCACCTTATAAGAAAGGCGCTGTCAACGCAGTTCCCAGAAGTGCCTGTTCTGTCGCTGAATTTCAGCGGACTTGAAAAGGACGCTTCCATAGATATCACCCCTGCCATTGCAATGAAGCTTATTTATGCGGTACTTTACGGTGATATGCTCATGCTTTTGTACAATCAGTGCAAGCCTTACGAGATAGAGAAAAATTCTACGGACGAGCTTTTGGCAAGGTGGCAGCACAGGCTTGGAAAGCTGTTTGCTACCCCGAGCAGATATATGCACACAAAGAGCATTTACAATGCTATGCTCAAAGACTTTGCGGCACTTCCAAGGACAAAGGAGAAGAAGCCTAAGGTAGGTATCGTGGGAGAGATATACGTTAAGTATTCACCCCTTGCGAACAATCACCTTAACGATTTTCTGCTGTCTGAGGGCTGTGAGCCTAACGTGCCGGGACTGTTGGACTTCGTGCTTTACTGTGCGTCGGACGCTATCAATGACGAGAAGCTTTATGACAAGAAAACCAGCCGAACTCTTATGTACGGCATTGGTTATGACGTGCTTTACAAGTTCCAGAAACAGCAGATAAAGGTCATCAACGAACAGGGCATTTTCCAGCCGCCTCATGATTTTGAACACCTTAGAAAGTGTGCTGATAAGTATATTAGTCAGGGCGTAAAAATGGGCGAGGGCTGGCTCATCACTGCTGAAATGGCGGCTCTTGCAGAAACAGGCACAAAGAACATAATCTGCACTCAGCCGTTCGGCTGTCTGCCTAACCATATTGTTGCAAAGGGTATGTCAAGAACTATCAAGCAGGCTTATCCGGACGCAAACATAGTTGCAATCGACTATGACCCGGGTGCGACAAAGGTCAATCAGGAGAACCGTATCAAGCTTATGCTTGCCAATGCGGTCATGGATTAATAGAAAAAAGTTACCCCCTCGGAGCTTGGCTCGGAGGGGGTTCTTGTTTGTTCTTTTACACATAGTTAGGGGAGTTGGTTTGTTGCTTCGACGGGCGAACGCTGTTTGAACCTACACAAGTGGCGTATTTAAGCGGTTTGCGTGGCCGATATAATAATTCTAGTAGGCATATGACGTCTGTTCGGGTTCAACAAAGCTTAGGGATTTAAGCTTCTCTGTGACGTTGTCCACTTCGGCATTTGTTACTTCGAAAGAGACGTCGATAAAGTCAAGGTTAGTGTGGTCATCTTTTGAGGTATAAACATCTATTGCTACACCTACAGAATTTGGCGAAATCTCATGCGGCTTGAAGTGGTCGATATAGTCAGCAAAACTCTTTTTGCGGGTATCAAGTGCTTTATTGTATATATATATTATCTGCATGGCTTCGTCTTTTGAGAGTGTGTCGGAAAGATAGTGGAACGTTACGCAGTCGCTTGTTGAATTCATTACACACACACGGTTAGCGTCGCTGAGTCTTGATCCATTTATCTTGCCTGTGAAGCCGTCACAGAAGTATGCCAGAATGTTCACTCCGAAAATGATTACCATATACACTGCGAAAATGCCTACCCATTTCACAAAGCGGATTATTGTAAGCTTGCTGTTTGATGATAGTATTCTCACAAGGAGATAGCCCAAGAGAAGTGCAGGAAGAAGTATCAGGTTGCTTGTGTCGGAGAGGACGTAAGTCGTTACAGTGACTACGGCTAGGATAAGTATAATTTCACGATAGGCACTGAATATGAATGGCTTGCCCGTGTCCTTGCCGTCACGCTTTTTGTAGAGGAAATACAAAAGTGTGATAAGCAGAGCTGAGAAAATTGTGCTTCCAATGAGAAGAAGCAGGACTTTTGTGGAGTAGCCAAATTCCATAAGCTTGGCGGAAATGGCGCTCCATGCAGGACAATAGGTAACGAAATTTTCAATATCGTATGGGTACTGAACTGTAAATGGACTAATTGTGGAATAGTATATGCAAGCAGGGAGAGCCGCTTCGCAGACTGTTATTATCACCGCTGTGTATATCATTTCTGCAAGCCTGCCACAGCATATCATACACAAAAGCACCGCAAGTATCACGAAAAGGCTCGTGGCAAGTTCTGTGAACATCAGCACTGCGGAATATCTTGCTACCATGTACAAGGTGATATCCGTTGTGAGGAATATGGCGATAAACTGAATGATGTTCCAGAATATGACCGGCAGGATATGCAGTTTCAGCAGGGTGAGAAGCTTTGAGAAGAAGCGTTCTTTTGCACTGGCTGGGAGAGAATACGCAAGGTCTGCGTGTGGCTTGCTGTAAAGCTCATGGAAAAGGGTAAAAACTGTAAATACTGCACACAACGCTATCGCCACAGAGCCTGCCTGGGCAAGACCATATCCTGTGTAACTGTTCGTCACGCTCTCACTGTAGTAGGTGATGAACTTCCGCATGGACATCTGCATGATGAAGTTCATGAACAGCACAAGGTTTGTGATGACGAAAAGCAGTTTGTTCACCTTGAAGTCACGGCGTGAGGTCTCTATTATCCTATTCTTCGCTGTTTGCATATCCATGCACCTCCATTTCGTATATGAAGATCTCCTCCAGGGTGAGGGGGACAAGCTCTAAAACGGCAGGGGAGAGGGCGGAAAGCTTGGCGGTGATATCCGCCTTGTCGCCCTTTGTTATCACTGTGGAAACTCTGCCCAAGGTCTTGAAGCTCAGGACTTCTACGCCTGCATTTTCTATAACAGTGTGGTCAAGCTCACCGTCAGGGAGGGCTATCTGCACCTTTTCAAAGCCCTCTCTTACATCATCGATATCCTTGGCGAAAATGACCTCGCCTTTGTGCAGGAGCATTGCTCTGTCGCAAAGCTCGCCTATCTCGGTGATGTTGTGTGAGGACACCACAAGGGTCGCACCACGGTCGAAAATATCGTCAACTATCATTGTGCGGATAAGCTTTCGCATGGCAGGGTCAAGGCCGTCAAAAGCCTCGTCAAGGAGGATATACTTTGTTCGGCAGGCAAGTGCAGCCGCAACGATAGCCTGCCTTTTCATGCCCTTTGAAAACTGGGACAGCGGTTTCTTCCGCGG
>OHIM01001088.1_pt1 | contig 12466 bp, 7 predicted proteins | sample 1568271 | NCBI WGS metagenome assembly OHIM01 (sample SAMEA3879580, study PRJEB24766) | human gut metagenome | biome: human-associated habitat; feature: feces | place: USA | collected 1985/1987
GGCGTTTGCACGAATGCGAGCTGTATGTAACGCTCGAGCCCTGCCCGATGTGCGCGGGCGCGATCGTCAACGCGCGCATCCCGCGCGTCTACTATGGCGCGCGCGACGAGGCGATGGGCGCCTGCGGCGGCGTGCTGAACCTCTTTATGGAGCGCTTTCCCTTCCGCCCCGCGCTCGTGGGCGGCATTCTGAAAGACGAATGCCGCGCCGTGCTGGCCGATTTTTTCCGCACGCTGCGGTGATTTCAATTTGTTCACATAATGCCCGATTCATTTAACACTTTTGTAACACTTTCCCCCGAACTTTGTTAACATGCGTCCTTTATCTTAATCCTTGCAAGAGACAATAGCTTCTTTTCATCCAATCTTCCCAATCATATACAAAGAGACCGTCGAAAGACGGTCTTTTTGTATGTCTGCCGCAAAAAATCATGGCCCTGACGGCTTCCGTCAGGGCCATGCACTTTTTTACTCTTCCGTTTTCTTCTCCGCAATGTCGGACATCCTCATGGCTCTTTGGAAGCCCTCCAGAGCGGCGGCGCCGCCCAGTGGCAGCAATGCGGCGCTGTGTCCGTCTGCCAGCAGCGTCACGGCCAGGATAGCCGTCAGGTCGGCATAGAACCCGAACATCCGGGGTCCGCCCGCCTGAACGGCAAAGCCGGAGAGCCGGTAGGAGGCCAGGATCAGCAGCATCAGCCCCAGCAGCTCCAGATAGTAATTCGTCAGCACCGGGTCAACGGAATACAGCCGGTAGGCGAAGATCAGCCGGGCCAGCAGCAGCACCGGCACCGCCAGCAGGATCTGGGGTTCCGTATCCGGCGTTTTGCGGCAGATGGCCACGCCTGCCAGCAGGCAGATCCCGGCGACAACGGCCAGCAGGCCCATCACCACACCGGAGCGGCCGGTCCCAGCGCTGACCGTAACGATCTCCATGCCGTCCGCAGAAACCGCCGTGACCGTCCGTCCAAACGCATTGGCGATCTCCAGCACACCGGAAAATGCCATGACGCAGCCGCCGGCCAAAATCCCAAACAGCCCCTCCTTGTCATTCCAGTTCAGGAGCCGTGACAGCGGGACCTCCACCGGCCCCTTGGGCAGCTTGCTGTTCATCCGGAACAATATCACCGCCGACAGCGCCAGCAGCACCGGCAGGTTTTTCTCCGCCGGAGTGGTGGAGAAGTGCTTATCCATCGCATGCGCGCCGGACAGCAGCTCAACGAAGTTGTCGAAGCCCACGGAGAGAATGATGGACAGACCAATCGCCGACCACAGGGAGTAACGGCCGCCAACCCAGTCCCAGAATTCGAACATGTTGGCGGTGTCGATGCCGAACTCGCCAACCGCTTTCGCGTTGGTGGAAAGCGCGGCGAAGTGTTTCGCCACGTGCTTGTCATCGCCCGCGGTTGCCAGGAACCAGTCGCGCGCGCTGTGGGCGTTGGTCATGGTTTCCTGGGTAGTGAAAGTCTTGGACGCCACCAGGAACAGAGTCGTTTCCGGATTCACGTTCTTCAGCACTTCGGCGATATGGGTGCCATCGACGTTAGAGACAAAGTGCATGTTGAGGTGGTTTTTATACGGACGCAGCGCCTCGGTCACCATGAAAGGACCGAGGTCGGAGCCGCCGATGCCGATGTTAACCACGTCGGTGATCGGTTTGCCGGTGTAGCCTTTCCAGCTACCGGAGATAATCGCTTCGGAGAAGGTTTTCATCTTCTCCAGCACAGCGTTCACTTCCGGCATCACATCTTTGCCATCAACCACAATCGGCGTATTGCTGCGGTTACGCAGCGCGACGTGCAGTACCGCGCGGTCTTCGGTGCGGTTGATCTTCTCACCTGAGAACATCGACTTGATAGCGCCCGCCAGGTCAGTCTCTTTCGCCAGATCCTGCAGTTTAGCCAGCGTCTCTTCAGTGATGCGGTTTTTGGAGAAGTCCACCAGCATCAGATCGTCGAACGTCGCGGAAAATTTAGAAAAACGGTCGCTATCTTTGGCGAAAAGCTCGCTGATAGTGACATCTTTCATTTCGTCGAAGTGTTTCTGTAATGCCTGCCAGGCAGAGGTCTGCGTTGGGTTGATGTTTTTCATTAGCAATACTCTTCTGATTTGAGATTGTGACTTCGGTCGATTGTAGCGCCGGTGACGGAAAATTGTGATGATTTTTGTGACTTGACCCTGACGCCGGTCAGGAATCGGGTCAAAACGGAGTAAAAAGCCCCATTAGTATAGCTATCATAAGGCTTTTTTCTGTTAGCCGCAGAGGCATGAAAAATCCGCATAACCGCAGCGTTGACATAGCTGGCGTTAAGCCTTTATATATCCGCAGTGCTTACGTATTGGTAGGTATCTATTGCTCGCGCATTTCACGCTACAGCGAAAGGGTATTCGCGGGGGATATAATGTCCCTGTTCCCCCGGCCAGGTGAAAGACGTCAGTAATTGCCAGAAGAGGTGCGTTGCCCAGGTAACCGTATTGGAGGAACCAGTCCGGGGAAGATACGTGAGGGGGAGCAACGCCGAGGTGAAAGAGCGTCTGGTCACGCTCCTCGCCGGCCACAGGGGCTGAATCCCCTGGGTTGTCACCAGAAACGTTCGCAGTCGGGCGTTTCATACCCGAACACCTCAGCGCCCAAAGCGGTGAGTCGGGTCTACAAGGTGGAGCACTTCTGGGTGACATCGTAGTTGTTTATCACTCTGCGCCACCCTGTTTATCGCTCTTCCCTTGTGCCATGGCTGAATAATTTGGCCTGGCTTATTAAGACATTTTGTTGCGATCCGGCGGCGTCCAGCCCCTGCCAGGATCGGTGCTCAGGAATCGTTTTAATAAGTCAGGCCCCCTGACACGAGGTTGTTATGACAGATCTAGTCGTCGCCAAATTTGGCGGCACCAGCGTTGCTGATTTTGACGCAATGAACCGCAGCATCGATGTGGCGCTGCTCGATGCCAATACCCGTATTGTTGTGCTCTCCGCCTCTGCCGGCGTGACCAACATTCTGGTGGCCTTAGCGGGAGGGCTGGAACCCACCGAACGTTTTTCCCAGCTGGACGCTCTGCGTCAGATCCAGTTCAATATTCTGGAGCGTTTGCGTTATCCCAACGTGATCCGCGAAGAGATTGAGCGCTTGCTGGAAAATATCACGACGCTGGCGGAAGCCGCCGCGCTCGCCTCCTCAACCGCCCTGACCGACGAACTGGTCAGCCATGGCGAACTGATGTCCACCCTGCTGTTTGTGGAAATTCTGCGTGAACGCGGTATTCAGGCGCAGTGGTTTGACGCCCGTAAAGTGCTGCGCACTAACGATCGCTTTGGCCGCGCCGAACCGGACATCGCCGCCGTCGCCGAACTGACCCAGCAGCAGCTGGCGCCGCGCCTGGCGGAAGGCCTGGTGGTGACCCAGGGCTTTATCGGCAGCGAAGCGAAAGGCCGCACCACCACCCTCGGCCGCGGCGGCAGCGATTATACCGCCGCTCTGCTCGGCGAAGCGCTGAATGCCACCCGCGTCGATATCTGGACCGATGTCCCGGGGATCTATACTACCGACCCGCGCGTCGCGCCGGCGGCGAAACGCATCGACGTCATCGCCTTTGAAGAGGCAGCGGAAATGGCCACCTTTGGCGCCAAAGTGCTGCATCCGGCAACCCTGCTGCCTGCCGTGCGCAGCGATATCCCGGTGTTTGTCGGCTCCAGTAAAGAGCCTAAAGCGGGCGGTACGCTGGTGTGTAAAACCACCGAGAACCCGCCGCTGTTCCGCGCGCTGGCGCTGCGTCGCCGGCAAACGCTGCTGACGCTGCACAGCCTGAATATGCTGCACTCCCGCGGCTTCCTCGCCGAAGTGTTCGGTATTCTGGCGCGCCATAACATCTCAGTTGATTTGATCACCACCTCCGAAGTGAGCGTGGCCCTGACCATGGACACCACCGGCTCGACCTCTGCGGGCGATACCCTGCTGACCCAGGCGCTGCTGACCGAGCTCTCTTCGCTGTGCCGCGTGGAAGTGGAAGAAAATCTGGCGCTGGTCGCCCTGATTGGCAATGAGCTGTCGAAAGCCTGCGGCGTCGGCAAAGAGGTCTTTGGCGTCCTCGAGCCGTTTAACATCCGCATGATCTGCTATGGCGCCTCCAGCCACAACCTGTGCTTCCTGGTGCCGGGCGACGATGCGGAGAAGGTTGTGCAGAAGCTGCATCATAATTTGTTTGAATAAAATTCCTTAGCACGATAAACAATACCTATAGCCGGGCTCGAACCCGGCTTTTTTATAACAACATCAACACAACCAGCTGACCTGCTCGCCGCCCATCGGGATGGCGCGGCCCGGTTCGCGTATCGCAAGGAACACAACATGCTCGCAACTCTGACGCGGCTGTTCCCGTTATGGGCACTGCTGCTCTCCGTTCTGGCCTATTACACTCCCACTACCTTCACCCCAATTGGCCCATGGGTCACCACCCTGCTGATGCTGATCATGTTCGGTATGGGCGTGCATCTGAAGCTGGAGGATTTCAAACGCGTCCTGTCGCGTCCGGCGCCGGTCGCTGCGGGGATATTTCTGCACTATCTGGTGATGCCGCTCGCCGCCTGGCTGCTGGCGCTGCTGTTTCATATGCCGCCGGAGCTTTCCGCCGGGATGGTGCTGGTCGGCAGCGTCGCCAGCGGGACCGCCTCCAACGTGATGATCTTTCTTGCCAAAGGGGATGTGGCGCTGTCGGTGACCATCTCCTCGGTCTCCACCCTCGTCGGCGTCGTGGCGACACCGCTGCTCACCCGTCTGTACGTCGACGCGCATATTCAGGTCGACGTCATGGGCATGTTGCTCAGCATTCTGCAGATTGTGGTCATTCCTATCGCGCTGGGACTAATTGTCCATCATCTGTTGCCGAAGGTGGTGAAAGCGGTAGAGCCGTTCCTGCCCGCCTTCTCGATGGTGTGCATTCTGGCGATCATCAGCGCGGTGGTGGCGGGTTCCGCCGCCCATATCGCATCCGTCGGCCTGGTGGTGATTATCGCGGTGATCCTACATAACACTATTGGTCTGCTTGGCGGGTACTGGGGCGGACGTCTGTTTGGTTTTGATGAATCCACCTGCCGTACGCTGGCGATCGAGGTGGGGATGCAGAACTCCGGCCTGGCGGCCGCGCTGGGTAAAATTTACTTCGGCCCGCTGGCGGCGCTGCCGGGCGCGCTGTTCTCCGTCTGGCATAACCTGTCCGGTTCGCTGCTGGCCGGGTACTGGTCAGGAAAGCCCATCGCCAAAAAAGCCGACAAGCGCTGAGCGTGATACGTCCGGGCGCAGGCCCGGGCGTGTGCCTGCTTTAGTTGCCATACAGGCTATCAGTAAAATATTCATTGCCGTACACTGGGTGCTCTGGTCTGACTGAGGGCACCACCATGGCACTCCCCCGTATTACACAAAAAGAGATGACCGAGCGCGAACAGCGCGAATTGAAAACGCTGCTTGACCGCGCGCGTATTGCGCATGGCCGCCCGCTGAGCAATGCGGAAACGAACAGCGTGAAAAAGGAATATATCGATAAGCTGATGGCGCAGCGTGAAGCGGAAGCGAAGAAAGCCCGCCAGGTGAGAAAACAGCAGGCTTATAAAACGGATAAGGAAGCGACCTTTTCCTGGTCGGCGAATACGCCGACCCGCGGCAGGCGTTAACGCCCTTTCTTTTTACGTCCCGGCTGGGTGAAACGTTTCCCGTTGCCAGCCGGGCGGCCCTTATCGTTGCTATTTTCCATTTTCACTACCGGGCGCTTGATGCCGGGAGTCGCCGCTTTAGGCTTCGGCCTGGCTTTCGGCTTCGCTTCGGAAGAGGAGTTTTCAATCAGCTTGAACAGGTCGATCAGCTCGTCATCGGTCAGATCGCGCCACTCTCCCAGTGGGATCCCCGTCAGGCTCACGTTCATAATCCGCGTACGCTCAAGCTTCGTCACTTCATAGCCAAAGTGCTCGCACATGCGACGGATCTGGCGGTTTAACCCCTGCACAAGGGTGATGCGGAAAACGAACGGCGCTTCTTTCTTTACCTTACATTTTTTGGTCACCGTCCCGAGAATCGGTACCCCCGCGCCCATGCCGCGAATGAACTCATCGGTTACCGGCTTATCGACCGTGACCAGATACTCTTTTTCATGGTCGTTGCCGGCGCGCAGGATCTTGTTCACCAGATCGCCATGGTTGGTGAGGAAGATCAGCCCCTGAGAATCTTTATCCAGACGGCCGATAGGAAAGATACGCTTGCTGTGATTGACGAAATCGACAATGTTGTCGCGCTCGCCATCTTCGGTGGTGCTCACAATGCCGACCGGCTTATTCAGCGCAATCAGTACCAGATCATCCGCTTCGCGCGGCTCAATCAACCGTCCGTTCACTTTGACTAAATCGCCAGGCTTCACCTGATCGCCAATCGTGGCGCGCTTGCCATTGATAAAGACGTTGCCTTGTTCGATAAAGCGGTCCGCTTCGCGACGCGAGCAGATGCCGCTTTCACTGATGTATTTGTTTAATCGGGTTGATGAGTCGGGCAGCATAGATTCTCCTGTAAAAGCGAAATATACCCTACCTTGTGGGCGAGAAAAAACCTGGATTGTGTGATTCATTATCCAGAAGCTTCGTCGGGCTTGTGAACAGCATTCCGCTTACCCACATCATGCGCCATATCAGCGCGTCGGTATGGGGGCGATGCTAGAATTTCTGCTTCAATAATATTTTTAAAACAGGAAGAAAAGATGGAACTGCTGTTACTCAGTAACTCCACGCTGCCGGGGAAAGCCTGGCTGGAACACGCCCTGCCGCTGATTGCCGGTCAGGTCAAAGGCCGCCGTAAGGCGGTATTTATCCCCTTCGCTGGCGTGACGCAATCCTGGGATGATTATACGACCAAAGTGGCTGCGGTTATGGCGCCCATGGCGGTCAGCGTAACCGGTATCCACAGCGTCGACGACCCTATCGCCGCCATTGAAAGCACCGAGATGGTGATCATCGGCGGCGGGAACACCTTCCAGCTGTTGAAAGAGTGCCGCAGCCGCGGTCTGTTGGCGCCGATTGTCGATGTCGTCAAACGCGGGGCGCTGTATATCGGCTGGAGTGCAGGTTCAAACCTTGCCTGCCCGACCATTCGCACCACCAACGATATGCCGATTGTCGATCCGCAGGGATTTGATGCGCTGGGGCTGTTCCCGCTACAGATTAACCCGCACTTCACCAACGCGTTGCCGACCGGGCATCAGGGCGAAACCCGCGAACAGCGTATCCGCGAACTGCTGGTCGTGGCGCCGGAATTAACGGTGATTGGTTTGCCGGAAGGAAACTGGATCCAGGTCACCGATGGTCACGCGACGCTCGGTGGCCCGAACCCGACGCTGTTGTTCAAAGCGGGGGAAGAAGCGATAACCCTGCCTGCGGGCTACCGCTTCTGAGCCTGGGGGGCTAACGTTTCCCGGATAGCGGCGCATTGCGCCTTATCCGGGCTGCCTCAACGGGACGTCCAAACGCAAAACCCCGGTTAGTACAGCGCCGCCGGGGAATGGCTCAGTAGTCATCCCGTTCGTCGTCTTCATCCGGCTGCTCCATCACGCTGTAAGCCACCGAGCAGAACAGGCTGTTCAGACGCTTCATATCCCCCAGCAGCGCCAGGTGCAACGTACTGGTTTCGATGCTCTGCACGTTCTGCTGATGCAGACGGTCAACGTGCGCATGCGAGTAGCGGCGGTTAAGAATGCGGAACCGGTGTTTGCTGCGCCGCAGGCGGCGGGCGCTGGGCACATCGCTGGAGAAGAAGACCGACATCGCCAGCTGCAGGTTGCTGAGCAGCAGATCGTACAGCGCATCAAGCTCCTTTAACCCTTCTACCGAGAAGGCGCGCCGCGCCGCCAGCGATTTATCGGCGATCTCGCTGCCCATTCGCTCGACGATATCGGACGCCTGTTCGAGGTTTAACGACATCTCAATAATTTCCGCCCAGCGCCGGGATTCCTCTTCCGCCAGCTCATCCTTTGGCATTCGCGCCAGATAGAGCTTAATAGCGGTGTAAAGTACGTTGATATCATCCGCCATACGGCGCAGCTCTTTCTCCTGACGCGGTTCGCCATGCATCACCTTGTGCAGGCTCTCCAGCATCTGCTCCATCGCGTCACCAATGCGCAGCGTCTCACGCGCGGCATTGGCCAGCGCCAGCGCCGGGGTGTCCAGCGCCGACGGGTCGAGATGCTTGGGTTTGAGATGGTTATCCAGCTCGGGCTCATCGCGGATCAGACGCTGGCACAGCTTCGCCATCGGTCCGGCAAAGGGCACCATCGCGATGCAGCGCAGCAGGTTGTAAAAGACGTGGAAGTAGATAACCAGCTCGGACTCGGCCAACGGCAGCTTGTGCATCGCCGCGGCCAGCGGATGGACGAACGGCAGAATAATCAGGCTCCCCACCAGCTTAAACAGCAGGCTGCCCAGCGCCACCCGGCGCGCCGCCGCGTTCGCCGCGCTGTTGTTAAGCATCGCCAGCAGCCCCGATCCCAGGTTGGCGCCAATCACCAGACACAGCGCCACCGGGAAAGAGATCGCTCCCGCCGCGGTCAGCGTCGCCGTTAACAGCACCGCCGCCAGGCTGGAGTAGCTAATGATTGCAAATACGGCGCCGATCAAGGCATCCAGCATGATATCGCCGGTCAGCGAGGCGAAAATCACCTGCACGCCGTTCGCCTGGGTTATGGGGTGTACGGCCTGGACAATCAGCTCGAGGGCCAACAGGATCAGCCCCAGACCGATCCCCACCCGTCCAAGCTGCCCAGCGCGGGTCTGCTTGCGGCCGAGGAAGAAAATCACCCCGATAAATATCAACAACGGCGACAGCCACGACAGGTCGAAGGTCAACACCCTCGCCATCAGCGCCGTCCCGACGTCGGCCCCCAGCACCATCACCAGCGCTGGCATCAGACCCACTAAATCCTGGGCGACAAATGAGGTCACCAGCATGGTGGTGGCGTTACTGCTTTGCACCAGCGCAGTCACGCCAAGACCCGCGCAGAAGGCGAGCGGCTTTTTCTCTACGCTGCTACTGAGAACGGTACGCAGGCGAGCGCCATAGACGCGCATCACCCCGGTACGCACGATATGCGTGCCCCACACCAGCAGAGCAACCGCGGACAACAGGTGTAGCAGAGTTAACACGGAATCAGCTTCTCCTTATCGTTATAGGTTTTCCGAAGTTCAGGAACCTATCTCAGTATAAGGGGTTAACCTCAATAAAGAGACAAGGCGCTCACAGAGCGCCTTGTTTGTTGTAAGGAAAGATGACGACTAGTCCGCATCATAGCCCAGATTAGGCGCTAACCAGCGCTCGACCTCCGCCGGCGTCATTCCTTTACGCAGCGCGTAATCTTCGACCTGATCGCGCTGGATCTGCGCCACGGCGAAGTACTTGCTGTCCGGATGGCTGAAGTACCAGCCGGAAACCGATGCGCCCGGCCACATGGCGAACGATTCGGTGAGCTTCATGCCGGTATGGGCTTCGACGTCCAGTAGCTGCCAGATGGTCCCCTTTTCGGTGTGCTCCGGACAGGCCGGATATCCCGGCGCCGGTCGGATCCCCTGGTAGTTCTCGCGAATAAGCTCCTCATTGCTGAGGTTCTCATTGGCCGCATATCCCCAGTAAACCTTGCGCACTTTCTCATGCAGATACTCGGCAAAGGCCTCCGCCAGGCGATCGGCGATGGCCTTGATCATGATCTTGTTATAGTCATCATGCTGCGCTTCATAGGCGTCCGCCAGCGCGTCCTCTTCCAGGCCGCCGGTCACGGCGAAGGCGCCGATGTAGTCCGCCTTGCCGCTCAGCTTCGGCGCGACAAAATCGGCGAGGCAGTAGTTGGCGAAGCCAACCTTCTCCGTCTGCTGGCGCAGATGATGGCTCACCGTCAGCACGTGGGTGCGGGTTTCATCGCGATAGATTTCAATATCGTCGCCCACGCGGTTGGCCGGGAACAGACCCACCACGCCGCGCGGGTTCAGGGTTTTCTCTGCGCTCAGCTTATCCAGCAGCTCGTTAGCATCTTTGAACAGGCGCTGCGCCTCTTCCCCTACCACTTCATCTTCCAGAATGCGCGGATATTTACCCGCCAGCGACCAGGTCATGAAGAACGGCGTCCAGTCGATGTAGTTGCGCAGAGTCTCGATACTGGCTTCCACCGTCTGTACTCCCAGACGATGAGCCACCGGCGGCGTGTAGCTCTCCCAGTCAAAGGCCAGATCGTTTTCCCGCGCGGCGGCAAGGGTCACTGGCGGCGTACGCGGTTTTTTACGCCCATGCTGGATACGCACCGTTTCATACTCTTTGCGCGTGCGGGCGACAAACTCGTCGCGCTGCGTGTCCGAGAGCAGCGCAGACACCACGCCGACGGTGCGCGAGGCGTTCTGTACGTAAACGGTGGGGCCGCTGTAGTTCTGCTCAATTTTCACCGCCGTATGCGCTTTCGAGGTGGTCGCGCCGCCTATCAGCAGCGGGATGGTAAAGCCCTGGCGCTCCATCTCTTTCGCCACGTTAACCATCTCGTCCAGCGATGGGGTAATCAGCCCGGAAAGACCAATTAGATCCGCATTTACCTCTTTGGCCGTTTTGAGAATTTTATCCGCCGGGACCATCACGCCAAGATCGATGATTTCGTAGTTATTGCACTGCAGCACCACGCCGACGATGTTTTTGCCAATGTCATGAACGTCGCCTTTTACCGTGGCAATCACCATTTTGCCGTTACTGGAGCCCTGCTCTTTACTGGCTTCAATAAACGGCTCAAGGTAGGCCACCGCCTGTTTCATTACACGGGCGGATTTCACCACCTGCGGCAGGAACATTTTGCCTTCGCCGAACAGATCGCCGACCACGTTCATGCCGTCCATCAGCGGCCCTTCAATGACCTCAATCGGGCGGGCGGCCTGCTGACGCGCTTCTTCGGTGTCCTGTTCGATAAATTCGGTAATGCCCTTAACCAGCGAATATTCAAGGCGTTTTTTCACTTCCCAGGTGCGCCACTCCGCCTGCTGGGCATTCGCGCCGTCGTCCGCTTTGCTGCCGCGATATTTTTCCGCCAGCTCAAGTAACCGTTCGGTACTGTCATCGCGGCGGTTGAGGATCACGTCTTCGACCGCGTCGCGCAGCTCGCCCGGGAGGTCATCATAGATGGCCAGCTGACCGGCGTTGACGATCCCCATGTCCATGCCGTTGCGGATCGCGTAGTAGAGGAATACGGCGTGGATCGCCTCACGTACCGGGTCATTACCGCGGAAGGAGAAGGAGACGTTGGAGACCCCGCCGGAGATTAGCGCATGCGGCAGCTCGCGTTTGATGTCTTCGCAGGCGCCGATAAAGTCCTGTGCGTAGTTGTTATGCTCTTCGATACCCGTAGCTACGGCAAGCACATTCGGATCGAAAATAATATCGTGAGGGTTAAAACCTATTTCATCAACCAAAAGACGATAAGCACGCTCGCAAACTTCTATTTTACGCGCAGCAGTGTCAGCCTGTCCTTTTTCATCAAAAGCCATTACTACGGCCGCAGCTCCGTATTGCTTGATAATCCGGGCGTGTTCAAGGAATTTGTCTTCGCCTTCTTTCAGAGAAATAGAGTTAACGATCGATTTCCCCTGAAGGCATTTTAATCCGGCTTCGATAACTTCCCATTTAGAGGAATCGATCATCACAGGTACACGTGCAATCTCCGGCTCGGACATGATAAGATTGAGGAACGTTGTCATCTCTGCCTTAGCGTCCAGCAATCCATCATCCATATTGACGTCAATCACCAAAGCTCCGTCTTCTACCTGTTGACGGGCAATAGACAACGCTTCATCATATTTCTTTTCATTTATCAGACGAAGGAATTTACGCGAACCGGCCACATTACAGCGTTCTCCGACATTTACAAAGTTTATTTCCGGTTTCACTTCCAACAGCTCAAGGCCGGAAAGCCACATACAATCAGGTTTAGGAGCCGGTATATGCGGTCGGGCACCTTCTACCAGAGCCGGATATTCGGCAATATACGCATCCGTTGTTCCACAACAACCACCGATAATATTGATTAATCCTTCCTGGATATATTCTTTCACCTCATGGGCCATATCCGCAGGAGTTTGATCATACTTGCCGAGACTGTTCGGCAAACCCGCATTCGGATAAGCACTTATATAATAAGGTGCGCGGACAGCCAACTGTTCAAGGAAAGGCTTTAACTGTCGGGCCCCGAACGAGCAGTTCAAACCGACAGAAAAGATATTGGCATGTTGCACGGAAGCAAGAAATGCGTCCAATGTCTGGCCGGACAATGTTCGTCCGCCAATATCAGACACTGTTACAGATAACATGATCGGCACTTCTATGCCTGTCATTTTCATGGCTTGTTCGGCAGCAAAAATTGCAGCTTTGGCATTTAGGGTATCAAAGATTGTCTCAATCAGAATGGCGTCTACCCCACCTTCGAGC
>OHIM01001098.1_pt1 | contig 12352 bp, 9 predicted proteins | sample 1568271 | NCBI WGS metagenome assembly OHIM01 (sample SAMEA3879580, study PRJEB24766) | human gut metagenome | biome: human-associated habitat; feature: feces | place: USA | collected 1985/1987
CTTGGGTAAATTCCAATCCTTAGTTGTAGTAACAGATGTTATTCCAGTATCTGGAACTTGACTTCCACCAGAAGCAGTGCTATGTGAAAGAACATATTGACATTTTCCATCGGTACTTACTTTAATATGTACTGGATATGTCTCTTCTGGTTTCTCTTCGAATACAGCCCAATATGTAGCATTGGAATTAGCAGTGAATGTATAACTAGCAGATCTAGATACTACTTTTCCATCCCTACCCCCAAGTCTCCATTCAACGAAATTATAACCAGACCACGGAGTAGCGGTAATGGTTACCCTTGAACCCTTAGCATAATATTGAGACATTGGTTCAGTTAAACCACCTCTATCAGAATTGGTTTTAATCAATACCTGTTCTGGTTCTGGTTCTTCATCTTTCATGAACAGAGCATAGAAATAATAATCACCAGTAACCGTATGCTGGAAGCTTGCAGGATAATCCAACTTAATACCACTAGGTCCTCCAGCTCTCCATTCTAAGAATGAATATCCACTAGCGGGCTGAGCTGTGATTCTAATTGTAGTACCCTCCTTATATGAATTTACACCAGCAGGAGATGTTGTACCACCAGCACCCGAGCTTACTCTGATTTCGAAATAATTTTCTATGATCTTTTCGTTAGCTGAAGCATATAAAACCAAATCCTGATCTGGCATATTGAATGAGTATGTAGCATTGGTGGATACCAAATTAGAGGGTATAACAGAATCTCTGTACCATCCAGCAAATTCGTAATCCTGAGAAAGAAGGTTTGCCTTCACTGTTACTGGGTCATTTACAGAATAAGCTCCTGCACCTGATAGTTGGAAGATACCACTTGGAGAACCTAATAATGTTAGATCCCGTTTTGGCGGTACCAATTTACAAATAACATTCGTAGTTTTAGTTACCCCAAATGTTAAAGGATTAATTGTGTATCTTACTCCATCGATTTCCCAATAATCGAATCCATACCCAGTTACTGGTACACACTGAAGTGTAGCTTGAGTATTAATAGAATACATCCCTTCTCCACTAATCGTAGCCTTACCAGCGGGATTAACTGTAACACTAACTTTTACCTTTGTAGAAGAACCATTAAAGATTGCCTTTAAATTTGTATTCTTCTTTACTTCTATTCGATAAACTTGTTCATTGGAGATCAAAGCATCACCCTCATACCATCCCACAAATCCAGAACCACTGGCGGGAGAGGCAACTATGGTTACAAGAGATCCCCGCTTATATCTACCTGCTCCAGTTACTTCACCTGAACCAGTAGTACCTGCCGCAGAAACAACTTCAATGTTCAGATCATACATATCAACCAAAGATATCATTCTTGAGATATCCATTGTAAAATCTGCCCTACAATGTACATCCGAAGCAATAAGATTTGGATTGGTATCTTGATCTCCAACTGGGTAGAACTGAAGTACTAATTGGAAATTACTTTCATACATATTCAACAGCCCATATACACTGTAATTGGTTTGTTGAATTTTTTCTCCAGTGTCTTCATTTTGTGAGTTGTTCCTTAACCAGTTAAAAGCTACTGGAGTTTGGAATTTAACATTGAGTGGAGTAGGCATTATATAATCCATGGTTGCAGAGAGCTCGGCAACTAATTGATCTTCTAAACTCATTTGAAGAGAAGAGAAATCCAAATGGATACCTCCCACTAAGTTTACTGCATCACCCAGAGTATTTAGTGTAAGGCCTGGGTCTTCGATAGTAACAATATTGGACTTACTAAATTGAGTAAGTGTTCCATTAGTATATTTTCTCTTACTTACTTTTTGAGTGAAGTTTGAGAGTCCTATTGACCTTGAATCATATTTGGGGATTAACAGATTTAGGTTAGCCATATCAGCTTCATACCTTGATAAGGGTACATAATCTGTTTCTCCCCACATATAATTATAAGGATTCATAATATCCTTGATAAGGTAATCTTCTCCAACAACTTCTACAGAGAACATTGCAAGTACTACTTCTTGGTTCCTTCTAAGAGTACCGCTTAATAAGGATAGCCAAGTTTCCATTGTGGAGCTTGATTGTTTTAATTTAGGTGTCCAAGCATCTTGCTGATCTGGGTTTACATAAACTCTGTAAGATGTAATTGTACCACCTTCTTGTTTGGAGAAGAGATGAGTTGCGATTAAAGCTACCTCTTTTACTCCAGTAAATTTACCTAAGCTTAGAGGTACCTCCAATTCTGAGGATTCTAAGGTTAAAATCCCATCTGGTGTGATACATGCAGATTTGGGATTAACCAACACATTTCTTTCGTTTGTTAAGTTATGACGGAAATTCTTTGTATCATCTGCTGAAATCAACAGAGTAGTTCCATCATAAAAGATTACATTATATCCAAATAATGGTCCAATTCCAATTGGAATAGCAACAGCTTCACTAGCTTTCTTAGACCTGATCTCGGATAAGTAATCATGATACCGAATCTGTCCCATAGGTTTACTTTTTTAAGTGTTCATATACATATTGGTTTATATCTTCGATTCCTTTTATCAGGGATTCACAGAAGGCATTATTTATCTTTTCATCCTTTAGCATACTTACCTCTTCGCTGTTATCTTGGAATAACCATTCGATAAGCATGGCATAATAATTTCCCATTAATACGGTGAAGTTGGCATCCTTATCACAATCCTGCATATCGGGAGACCCATATCGGAATTTAAGTTTAGGGAAATCCTTTTTTAATTGTCCATACATCATGGATGAAAAGATATCGGATTGAGTTTTTCCCGGAGAGGTATAAATCTCTACTCCAGAGGCAGTGTACCAATTACTACCATCTCCAGCTGCATTATTATGTAATGAGATAAGCAATTTTACATTTGAAGTTGGGATACTGTTAGCTTCCAACTTTCGTTTGGATAGTCCAGGCTCCTTTAAACCCTGGGTAGTAAAATGTACCTCATATCCGAGGGTGTCTAGCTTACTTGCTAGCTTTTTACAAATTTCTCTACTCCAAAGATATTCTTTGTGAGTACCATCTGGAGAGCATTTACCCTTTACATCATTTCCATGTGCGGGGTCTAAGATAATACATAATGATTTAGTGTTCATGAGTTTTCTATTTTAGTTACATAATTCAGTTTCAAACCTTGCATGAATAATTCGATGGATTGGTCCATTTGAGACAATCGAAAATGTTCTTTTGGTATGTAGATTTGTTCCAACATCAGATTAAATAAATTTTCAGTATCAGTTTCTACATCTAAGTGTACTCCCAGAGGTTTGGACTTATATCGAAATTTATTTAAAAATGTGGAAGTTTCTGAATGGATATTTTTAAGGATCCTTTGAATTTTTAATTCTGTGTTTTCTTTATCAGAAATATGGTTCTCGGATCTTACTCGGATTATATAATACTTAATAAGTACTGAATTGTGATTTAGAACTTCCCTAATCATCGAATTAGCTTCTTCCTTACCAATATCGGATTCTGATAATCCTTCGAAATAATTATCAATTTTATCGGATACATCGGAAATCCCTTGAACCCTTTTGATTAAAAATACTGACTGGGATACGAATACCAATACGATCATCACCATGAAGACACCAAAGATGATCTTTAGTGCCCCATAATTAGATGCTGCTTCGGCAAGTTCTAAAGATACCTTGGTTAGTTTATCAATATCCTGAATTTGTTGTAATAATATCATAAGTCATCTCTTTCATATTTTGCAATGATTTGAGTAGATTCTGTTACTTTAAATGTATAAGAAAAACTTGTAGAGAGTAGTGTTCCTTGGTTATCATACCAGCCCAAGAATATGATATTGGATTCGTAATAAATACTAACCGTATGGTCATACCCCCTTACTGCTTTATCTGTATTACCAGTAACAACCACCATGCCCTCTTCGATGGATGGACCCCGTGTGCTTACGATAATATTACAGAAAGCATAAGCAACCATTAATTGAACATTAATTGGAGCATACTTAGCAAGCACCCTTTCCAATCGAGCTTGTTCTTCTGGTTTAAGGGTTGAGGCTACTGAGGTTAAATCAATGATGTAACTTGAGCAAGCTTTACAATCTGTGGAATCACCATCGTATTGATAATTGCTATCATATGTTAATGATGTATCATATCTTGCTTTACCAACGATAGTGGTTAATAAGTTTTCCTCTTCTAATGTGTAACCTTTGAGTTTAAAGTATGCAGTAAGTAATACCCTGTAGAACTTTTCTGTTCCTCGGATTTTATATAGGGATACTGCATACCTTATCAACCTTCGGTCAATAGCTGAGTAGTATTTTACTACCCTTTGAGCATTCTCTGGTTTATATCCCAGTTTAGTAGAATATTCCAACTGAACATTGTATTCCAAGTACCATACATAGAATGGAGGATTATGTAAAAATTCTCCTTCGGTTACTGGAGTAGTATATTCTTGTGGTGGAGCCCCTAAAAAATCATAGATATAATCGAGTAATCCCGCTCTGGTAGTTTCTACATCGATGATGTCAAGGATATTATCTATATTGGGCAACATCGATGAATTCCTATCAGTATCATCAACAACAGATTCTCCGATTAATTCTAAGAACCTTTCTAATACTCCCTTATCATTTTGATCCTTGTAAGTATCGAAGGCTTTAAAATAAGAGGGGAGTAAATCCATTAAAGCATGAAAGTTTATCATGATGTTTCGATTACATTAATATGTACATTGCTTGCAATGATTCTTGGTACTGAGTAATCATTGATAATCTGGTCTTTACCATTTGGTATCACTTTCATTTCCCAAGTATCTCCGATTTTGTAAGCTCCAGATAAAGGATTACCAATTGTGAATGTAAAGTTTACTCCCGCACTTTCTGAGATGATTGTGATTGGAGAACCAAGGAAAGTAGAATAAACTTCTCCAAATTCTGAAGCAATGGTAAAGGTATCTTTCTCCAAATAAGATATCGTATAATTTACTTCATCTTCTATGGAATTAACTTTAAAGTTACTCAGATTTAAATCTGTTTCTGTGTCCTCGGATTTGTTTGGGTAAGGGATTGTATAAATACTATCGATGGTAAGATAATCCACTGTACTCAAATTATCGATGAGGGCATATAAATCGGATAATCGGATTACCTTGTTAATATCCGAATTACTGTAATCATAATTCTGAACCAAAGCTCTCAGTATATCATCAGAAATAATATTACTTCTTAATGATGGCATACCAGTTACTGTTAAGTTCAAAACTACATAGGAACTACCAGCAGGTAATACTCGGATATTTGTAGTGATGATTTTCTTGCTTGAAACATATCGATAAGTTGCATCCCTTAAAGATTCCGAGGCAACCCCTCCTCCATCTGGGATAATATAGATATCCACAAATTTACCACACCTAAAATCGATGTATGCTTTATCTACACCAGGAGCAAGTTTAGTTACATCTATGTAATCTTGTTTGGTGATTGCTACTCCAAGTGTTCTGATGTTTAAAGGAACATGTTCCTTTAGCATATCAAAGTTTTCATAATTTGAACCACCAGTAATTCTATTCGGATTTGTGATAGTCATGTCCTTGATACCAAGATCTCCATCTACTGAGGTAATGGTATTCTCTGCATCATTGCCAGCTTCACCTTTTGTGATGAAGTAGCTGAGTAATATTGGGGAATTCACTGCAGGTTTTTCACCATACATCCCATCACCAAATACAATGTAGGGTTTTTGATCCTCGGTTAATTCTACCATATAATGCTTATCATTAGGCCCAGAATATCCTAATGTTTCTACTAAAGTCCAAAGAATTCCACCAAGTTTTAATACTGCAGAACCCTCAACATAGAACCCATCTGTTTCATCAATATAAATGATAGCATTGGGATCTGAGATTACTCCAAGATCTTTTTCTGGTACCAATGTTTTTTGTTCTACTGGGACATAAACTCCATAGGTATCTTTGTAGAAAGTTTTCTGTTTTGTGGAGATATATGTTAATCCATTTGTACCATTAAAGGTTGTACCAATAGGAATGATATAATCTTCCTTAGCCATGTCTCCATTATTGATTTGGATTAATACATCAGTAGAAGCTGGGATTGCTGCTTTAATGTGATAATCCACCAACTTTGAATGTTTAACTAAGGATGAGTACCTTCTTGCTGAGATAAAGAAAGTTTCCCTTGCCATGTTATCCAAGTAGTAATGAATTACTTCTGCTACTGAAGACCACATGGAAAGTAAGATAATAAAAATGTTGCCCTCAGAATAATCAGTAACTTCGGGCAACTTAGTTCTCATGTTTTGAACCAATTGGCTCTTGATTGATTGGTAAGATCTTGAGAAAACATCTAACCAGGGATTCTTTAATATTGCCATAACTATGCCGATTTTTGATATGAAAAATCAAGTTCTCCAACCATCTGATTAGTTAAAACTTGGTATCTTAACCTAATCTGTATTTCTGAAGGAGTGAATTGTATTTGGGTTTCCAAAAGTCTCACTCTTGGTTCCCAAGCTTCGATAGCTTCTTTAGTAAATCGATATACTAATAACCGAGTTGCATTTATGTTTGGTTCTTCCAAGCATTTCGAGTACCAAATATCTCTTGCCTTAATCTAAATCCGATTTGATAAACCAAGATAGAGATAATGTTATCTTCGATTAATTCCAATGAACCTTTTTTAGGTTTCCATGAACCACTGGTTAGTTGGATGGGAAAAGTTGGCCCTGAACCAATTGACTTTTCAAATATATTTTCGCTCATTGTTTTACTGTTTGATGTTCAATATCAGCCATTACTGTTTTAACTAATGGCGTATTAGCATACCCAGCTAAAGAGAGGAATGCGGCTTTACCACCATCCATTGGGGTAGCTACTGCAGCTGCTTGGGTTAATCCAAGTTTAAGGTTATTAATATCATCCTCAATCTTGTTTAATCTCTGAAGGAGTTTATCTGTCATCGTTGTACCAACTTCCCCATCATTGAATATCACAAGTTTTCCTCGGATATTATGATCCTCTTTTGCAGTCTGGTCCCAAGTGGATTGTGTTTCTTGAGTAATAGGTGTAGGAGTTTTTATAATTACACCATCTGGGCTCAATGTAATCTCATGAAATTTATCCTCAGATACCTTCAACAAAATTTTCGTAGTGTTTGTTTCATCATCTAGAAATATTTTGTTACCATTTGGAGTAACTATTCCGATTACTTCCTTCTTTTCTAATTCCGGTGGTACTTGAGTTTTTGCCCATCCACAGTATGACCAGAGAGGATAATTCGGGTCTCCAGATTGGAATTCCACGAAAACTACATCATTGATTTCTGGAGTTAAATACTTAGCTCCTGATTGCAAGGGTCCAGGCTGTCCTTTGGGATAAGCCCAAACCAATGTTTGAGTTATATCTGGGACTTCGATTTGTAATCGATTAAGTTTTAAAGGATCCTCGTTATTAATTACTATTCCACGGTAAGTAGAATAGAATCGACCAATTCCCTCTAAACCATTTTCCCTTAAATATACCAGGCTCATTTTGTTTTATCTTTTAGGATTTGATCATTCTTGTTAATATTGGCAGTCTGAGTAGCTTTATTTAAAGATACTGCATCTTGACTTGCTTGTATCTCGGTATACTCTCTTCCCTGTTCATCGGTACCTGTGATTACTGTAACTTCTCCCATATCTTCGGTTTCCTTTAGAATCTTTTCCTGGAATGCCTTTACTTGTTCAGCTTTAGCAATCTCAGCAGGAGTAAGATCATTAGCAATTTTCTGAACCTTCATTGCTAAAGATTGGGTATTTACCTTTACATCCGATTGAACCACTGTACCATTTGAAATGGTTTTCTTGATTAATTCGAATGTGGTAAGGTACCCAGTAGAGGCATCTATTCGATGAGAAGCTTCTTTAATGTACCAATCTCCAGAATACTTTTGAGAAACATTCTGAATAGAGAGCATTTGAGAGCTCATTAGAGTTGGCTGCCCAATTGTAACCATTGTAGCTTCAACCTGTTTCTGTAAAGCATCATTTACTTGATTGAATGCAAGTATCTTGGAAGAATCTGCATCACCTGCATAACCTAAAAGGTCTTTAGCAGAGAGATTTAATTCGATTTCCTTTTCTCTAACTACTTCTGGGTTATCCCAATATTCATATTTTGACCCATCACTTTTTGGAACTATCTGAATGGTTTTATCCCTTTCCAATGATTGCCATCCAGTAGTTCTATCATAACCTGCTGAAGAACTTTGATAATCTTTTGAACCAAAGTCTTCTGGGTTTACTGTTTCCTTTACCTTAGCCTTTACCTTTACTGTATAATTATTCAGAGAGATAGCAGCTAATTTCATAGGATCATTCCCTGCAGCTTTGTATTCGTTTACAACTTTCTCAAGATACTCAGGAGCATATTTCCTAAGGTAATTGGGGTCTTTCTCTAAGAGTTTCTTAGTTGCTTCTTCATCTTTATATTTATCTGTGCTGGGTCTAGTTGCAGCTCCCGTGATACCATCTACTCGAGAATCGTAAGTGTTAGGAGCATTGGAAGGAATGGTTTCTCCAGTAATACCATCTACTGAATTATCTGGCAAAGAGCCATCTGTTTGGGTTACCCCAGAATCTAAGGATTTTGTTTCACCATCAATTTGAGATTTCTTGGCAACATCTAAAGCCTTAAGCTTTTTTCGAGTGGTTACATTAAATGATACAATTTCTCCTGTTTCTTCATGCCATGTAAATGAAGCTACTGGAGCTTGATTGAAATTAGTAGGATGGATTGATACTGTATCATCTCTTCCATCTACATGATATGGACCATTTGGGATATACTTTGCCGCATCCTTTAATGCAGTATATGGAGTCCTACCTACTTGAACGAATGTTCTTCGTTTTATAAGTTTATCATTCCCAACTTCCTTCATCCCATAGAACCATCCATGATCTGTTGTTGGAATGGCTAACCCAGTTATAGAAGAGTAACCAGTATAAACATATCCAGGAGCAAGTTCCTTAGATTCCTTAACATCATAGATATAGGATTTAAATTGAACCTTTCCCTTTAGCTCATCTTCAATCCATTTGAGAAAATTATCATCAGCATTCTTTTTAAGTTGCTGGGATTTAAGGATTGAAAATCCATCTGTACATTTTAAAGTAATGATAATACCTTGAGCGGAGAATCTTATGTTGGTATCCCTTACCATTACTTTTCTTGGAGCACTTGGAGCATAGGATTTATCTGGGTAAACGATTCCCCATTGTACTCCCAGATATTGCTGTTCTCTGAATTGGGGTATATCTATTAGGTTAGGATTTTCTGTAGTGATAGTGATAAAACATTCATCATCTTTTTCTTCTCGGTATGTATATTCAAACCCAGTAACAAAAGTACCTATTGGTAATCCTGATAAAGGGTCTATGATTGGTTTATTCTGTGAGTCTGTTACCTTAACAAAAGGCATACCGAACCCCTTGGGTAACATTGACTTTTCGTTACTCATGAGTTCGGTATGATTAATTGTTTACCCCTATACACTTCTGTAAAGGGGTCAATGATATTATTTGCATCAGCAATGTCAGCCCATAACCCAGAATCACCATAATATCTGAATGCTACACTTTGTAAAGTTTCACCTTCCAATAATGTATGAACTTTTTCTTTCCCTGTAAGACTGAAAGTACTGGGAATCCTTTCTAATGTACTGGTACCATCTGGATATTTAATCCTTACTGAATTAGTATAGGGATTTCTTGTAGACTCTTTCATATCTTACACCTCCACTTTATCTGGATATTTAGGTTTACTTTGAGTAGCTATTGGTTCTTCTGGCATAGGTTGAGGAACATTACCATGAACCCTTTGTATATCTGCAGTAGTTAGGTTATGTTTAGTAACCCTTTTGAATGTTAACTTTTGTGTAGCAGCATTAGGCAATAATCCCAAATCTGTAATTGGTGAGGTTCTGTTAGCCCTACAGGCATTCTGAAAATTACTCAATACATAAGGTGCGGATACCAATATAAATGAGTAATCCTTAAATAACTCTGCTGAACCCCAAGATATCCAAAGTTCAGGGGGAGAAGCTGCATAAGCATCAGCCTTAGACCAGGATTCTAATAACCTACATTTTTTGATTACATCCTTTCTATCTGATTGTGTAGAATACCAAGAGATATCGAAAGATATGGTATCTTCTGAACCTGTGTACATATAGAAAGGATTGTTTCTTCCATTTGTCCTTACTGCTACCCAACTGTTCTCCGATTCGATGTTTACTTCGGAAGGTTTACCCTGAATAACAATGGATTCATATGTACCATTACCATCAGCATTTGTATTTGGATTGATAATGATAATCTGATTCTTTACTGTGTTAACTGTTGGAGTGGCTTTAAGTTTAGGCTTGGGTACCTTTAGTAATGCTCTTCGTTTTGTAGCTTGTAAAGCACTTACTCCAGTGTTAATATTTTTCTTAGCTGGGTCAATCTCTGTAGGCAATACAATTCTCTGGGCTTTGAGAGAAGTTAATCTGTTTGCCAAGATCCTTGCTCTCCAAAGGTAAGTAGCAGGACCCACAGCAGCTTGACCTACTGTAGAATTATCGAAAGGTTTAAGGAGTGCCTCTTGTAGCACTCCATGTATTTTATTTATTGCACTTGCCATGTTACTTTCCTCCTACCTCAATTACTTCATTTTGACTGTGTTCATTGATAGCTTTGCTACCAACAAGGTTGCCATCCAAGTAGATGTTAATTGATTTGGTACCTGGTTGAGCATTAGCAAAGTTCCTTTCCATATTGGCATTGAATTTATCCAATGAGGTGTAGAACTTTACCAAAGCATCTGTATTGAGTACCTCTCTTTCTGCTGTTGTAAGGTTTGCGGCATCGATTCGTTGTTGCCTTTCTTCTTTGGAAGTCAGGGTAGCTTTAAGAAGAGAATTTGTTTCTGATGATTGATCATTGTTTTTATTCAATGCTGTAATGATCATTGGTAGGAATGTGATTATCGCTGAAAGAGCTAATCCCCACGGTCCTCCGAAGAAAGCTAAAGCTCCTCTCATTACTGATGAAGCTCCGAATCTTAGGGCAGCCCCTCCTGCAGCAGCACCAGCAGCTCCTCCAATCAGGGATAATGGATTATACCTTTGAGCATATCTGGTAGCAACAGCTTCTGAGATTCTTCTGGTTCCTCCTGAAGCAGTTTGAGCATAATATCTCATCCTACCAGTTTTATCTTCTTTGCCCATTACCTTACCAAGATATTGGCCTTGATGTGATCTCATCCATTCATGGTAGAGCATTGCATTACCTACACCTCTACCCGCTAAGCCAGCTTTACCTTGAGCAATGATTGACTTTTGCATAGCAGCATACTCAGCTGCAGAGATTGTAGAAGCTTTCCAACCTTGTTTCATTACAAGGAACATGTTCCTTAATGAAACTGTAGAATCATTGAAAAGCAATCTCATTGAGGACTTTAATGCGATTACTGAAGCATTGATTGTACCTAATACTACAGTACCAGTTACTAATGCTGAAACAAATGGACCTATTGGGGAATCAAATATTGCTTGAACACCTTCCAGGATTTTACCTATACCTCTTAACCAGGGTGTTAAAGTGGGTCCTAAAGATTCAGCAAAAGAAGTTGTTAAGTTCTCCCAAGTTGATTGTACTGTTTCTATAGCTCCAGCCAATGAAGCCATTCTTTGCTCACGAACAGAAGCAGCAGCTCCCTGTGAATTATTATTTAATTCATCCAGAAGATTGGTATAATTCTGAAATGCTCTGATCATTGTAGAACCAGCTCGTTCACCCCGAACGCCCAAGATATTAACCAATAAGTTATACTGATCCAGTTCTCCCAGCCCTCTACTTGCATTAGCAATCTTCTGTAATGCTAAGCCTAAATCGATTAGCTGGCCATTAGCATCTATGAAATCGGATTTAGATAATCCTAATTTAGCTAAAGCTTTTCCACCTTTGAAATTTGGGTCTCCAATGGATTTCGATAAATATCGATAAGCATTAGCTAATGCGGTACCAGCCATTGAACCCTGGATACCCGCATCACCAAGTACTCCAATTGCAGCAGCAGTTTGTTCCAGGGTAGCTCCTAAGTTTGTAGTGGTAGTACCAGCATACTTAATTGCTTCACCCAAATCATACAGATTTGTATTTGATCTGGTTACTGCTCTTGTTAAAACGTCAGAAACTCGAGTAGAATTGGCCTCTGTAGAATCAATCATAAACATCTTCATGATGTTGGTCATGATATCTGCAGCTCCTCCTTTTCCACCGAGTTCTGACATTGTAGCATTGGCTAAGTCAGCTGCAGCAGTGATATTATTAAAT
>OHIM01001101.1_pt1 | contig 12335 bp, 7 predicted proteins | sample 1568271 | NCBI WGS metagenome assembly OHIM01 (sample SAMEA3879580, study PRJEB24766) | human gut metagenome | biome: human-associated habitat; feature: feces | place: USA | collected 1985/1987
TGGCCCACCAAATATACATAGACATAATTTAATTAAGTATTTCTTCATCATTTAACCCCTCCCATAATAATTGTATATTATTTGATATAATTGTCAATTATTAACGTTAAATGTTCTTATATATAATAATGAGGCAACTAAACGTTGCCTCATTCTATAAATAATATTACATTTTATTTTTTAACTCTAATATTTCATTAGTAATTTCATTAGCTAAAGCTCTTCCCTCTTCATCACTTAAACTATCAATTTCTTCTTTAATTAAAGCCTTATTAAATTCAAGCTTTTCTAAAATATATTTATGATTGATTTCAAAGTTTTTAAAAACATCATCCCATGTCATAGCATAAATTTCAAAATTATTCAAACTATTTACTAAAAATCTCTTACCTTTAATTTCCCAAGCCTTATACATAGCTTCAATATCTTCATTGATTTCTGAACTAACCATTATAAATTTCCATGTTCTTAATCTACTATTGAATTGTGGTTCTTTAGAAATAAGTAACATATAATCTTCAATTTGTCTATATATCTTTTTGTTAAGAACCACTTTTGGTGCTTTCAATTCAACAATTATATTTTCTTCAAGTTCAGTTGAATTTTCTGAATAAACACTTCTAGATCTACACATAAAAATATCTGGACGTCTCTTTTTTTCTTGATTATCTATTGTATAATCATTTAAACTATCATATCCATCTAATAAATAAGTATAATTTTCTAATGCTCTCTCAAAATTCACATCTGCCGATACTAAGTGGTACTGTTCTCCAAATATCCAATAATTATTTTCAATAATTTTTTGTATATGATCTCTTTCATTAGTAAACATAGCTTCATCATAAACTAATTTTTTAAGTGCTTCTATAACCTTAAGTCTACTTTGAATAGATGATACTGTTCTAATTATTCTTGATAAAGTAGTTTTCTTTAGTACATCATTTAATTCCACTCTTTCTTCTGGAGTTAAACTTGTTATACTATCCATAATATTTATAATGCCCTCCCTTTCATCAGAATCTAGCAACAAATTAAGAAAACCTACAATAGATTTTTTATTTTCAGGCGAACCAACAAAAATTTTAGGTTGAACTGCACATATCTCTGTTAAAACTTCCTTTAAGTCATCTTTTCTCATTAAATCATATTTACTATCTTTAAATTTAGGAAAAGCACCTTCCTTTTCAAGCTCATCAACTATTAAAGGAGCTTGACTCTTAGTATAATGTTTAATTTGAGATATTACCAATTCCTTTAAGTTTTTTTCTAAAATTTTAAATGTCTTATCTTTTTGATTTTTATCGTTAAAAGTGCTAATCTGATTAGCATTTATCTTTTTAGTATCATCAATTGGATGAAAATCATTAAAATATTTTGAACTTACATATATGCTATGTGGAAACTCTAGAGTTTTATTGTTAAATGATGTTGGCTTTTTATATATTTGAATATAATTTTCATCAATAAAGTATGAATAATATTTTTGCTTTATTTTACCTACCCATTTAATAAAGTTTACTCTAAACGAATTTCCTTCTATTTGAAAAATTACTTCTTTGCTTAATGACTCATCTATAAATTCCATATAATCTAATTTATTGCCATTTATAGTTATTTCATAATTATTATCTTTATTAAGATATAAAAACCATGCAAATTTATCATTGAAATATTTTGTAAACTTATTCGATTTAACCTCTTCTGTTTTCACAGAGTTTATACCTGAAATAGTTACTATAGTACCAGTACTATCTTCTGTTACTGTTTTATCACTTACCTCAAATTCAGTTGAAGTTGATTTAAATATCTCAATTTTAAATTTCTCATTAGCATCTCCATTATTATATACAGTTTCCCAAACAGCTTGCTCTCCAAAAGATATAAATGAAAATCTTCCTTTACCTTTTGATCCATGAACATTACTGCCTTTTTTTATAGCTATTTTTTTAGAATCTAAAACACATTTAAATGGCGGAGTTGTCGCTGCATTATCAAAATTTACCGCCCTAATCTTAACCCCTCCTAAGATTTCCACCTTAGCGTCTACTCCCATTAATATATCATGAAAGTTAACCACTTTTTCATTCATATGCATCTCCTCCACTATATCTTATTCAAAAATCTATATTTAGGTTCTCTGTTCTATGAAAGGTTACAAACTCATAATATTTAAGGTAACAAGTGACTTTTTAAGTCATATAATTATATTAAACATTCTTTTGGAGGTAAGAAATGAAACCTGATGAAAAATATATGCCATCCAGTTATAGAAAATCAGACGATGACCTAAACTTTATACCTTTTACTTCACCTTCCCCACTAATTGGATGGACTCCTCAGAATTTGTTTGATGGCTCATCAGTTAATAATATTCCTAATAGTATGATTATGACACCTCAAATGAATTCTCAGTTAAATCTTCCTAAATTGGGAGTTAATCCAAATATGAACCAGCAAACACAGCAACCTAATTTATATCCTAATCAGAATAATATGGGATATAATACTCCTATTAACACATGGCAATTACCTAGTCAAGCAATAGATACCAATCCTAGCAGCATGGGCTATGGTGAACCACTATCTGCTAACTTCAATGCTAATAATACTTACAATCCAAATATTCCTAGTAATCAAGGAATTAATACTAATCCAAGTAGCATGGGCTATGGTGAACCACTATCTGCTAATTACAACAATAATCAATCTAAAAACAATACCAATACTCCTAGTAACCAAGGAATTAATACTAACCCAAGTGGCATGGGCTATAATAATCCACCATATAATAGCACTGACAACAGTACTATGAATAATACAAACACATCAAATCAAGGTACTAGTACTAATAGCTATGCTGGTGGATTACCTTCTTCAAACTATAATGCTAATAATATGAACACCATGAATTCACAAAGTCAAGGTACTGGTACTAACCCAAGTTATACTAATAATTCAGGCTATACACCAAATCTTATTAATAGCCCTAACTCTCCTCAAAACAAGGATTTAAGTATTCAGTATCCTGGTGATACTAGTTCAGATACTTTGTATTCTTACAATAACGCAAACCTAAATACTACTAATACATCAAATACTACACCTAATACATCTACTAATAATATTAATAACAATACCACCACTAACGCTAACGTTAAAAATCCAGCTGAGTTACTAAGAAGCTTGAATTTAGACGTTGATGAAGATATTGATTTAATTAGATGTTGTAAAGATGATGATATTAATAAGCTATATAAAGAAATTGAAAATGACTGTCCAGGAATATTATCTTTACTTGAAGCCTATAATATTCCCTCACCAATAGCTAAATTAATAGTAAGACGTATTATAAAAATAACAATGCGTTATTGTAAAAAGTAGGTGAAAGGTTATGATTATGTTTAATGAATTTCTTCCTAGAATAACCTCTACAATTAGATTGTTGCACGCTGCACCTGGTGCAAATAATATTGATATTTATAGCAATGGTAACCCAATTGCTATGAATATAGGTTTCAGCAATATAACTCAATATTACAATATTAATCCTGGAAATAACGAAATTCAAATATATAAAGCAGGTACCTATGACAATCCTATATATACTGAAACCATAGATATAGAGCCTAATTCAACATCAACACTTTGCGTTGTATTACTCGAAAGTACATTGCAATTATTAAAACTAAAAGATGGTACTCCAACAAGTTCGGCTAATGAATCTTATTTAAGGTTCATTAATTTATCACCTGATTCACCTCTACTAACATTATCTTTACCAAATGGTGATACTCTATTCAATGGTGTTGAATATTTAGAGACAACAGGATATTATCTACTATCTCCTGGCATATATAATCTTAAAGTTGAAGCTACTGATGCTACAGTATTAAGTAAATTTATAAGTGAAATCACATTAACAGGTGGTTTCTTTCATACCTTATTTATAATAGGATTATTTGATGGTACTCCAAGAATTGGTTCTTTATTTAAACAGGATGGTACTAAAAAATAGCAAAAAAAGAAGTTCGCTTTGCGAACTTCTTTTTTACTAATCCTCCCCAAATATTAAGCTCTTAAGCCATGCAAAAAAGCCCTTCTTTTCTTCCTTAACTTCCTTTTTTTCTTCTTTTGCTTTATCTTCTATCTTTACTTCATCTGTCTTCATAATGAACTTAACACTTCCATCCATCTCTTCTCCCTTACCTGTAAATGAAGAAAATTCTTTTGAAGCTTTAACCAATTCATCCTTTGCTGCAATTACATCATCTATTGAAGATATAGTATTATTACCTTCTGTATATAACTTATTTATTCCATCATCATGGAAAGTCTTCATTCCATCACTTAATTCTTTACTTCCTGTAGATAATTCACTTATTCCTTTTTCTAGTGATGGTAGTGCAGAAATTAAATTTCTTGCTTGAAATACATTACCACTCCTTAATGCATCATTAGTAATTCTTAATATATCCTCACTATTTTTTAAATCATTTTGCATAGACATTAATTGTGAAGATAAGCTTCTAATTTTTTCAACATCGCTAGGCTTTGTATCTTTTAATAGTCCCTCTAATTCTGAAATCAATTCACTAGAGCTTTCTATATCAGCTTTAAACTTAACCAGATTATTTTTTAATTCAGTATTATTACTTAATCCACTTACTAATGCAGTTATATTTTCAATATTAGACTTATTGGTTTCCAAATCCTTTGCTAAATTATTTATATTATTTAATGTTTCTCCTATTGCAGACAAATCTTCATCCGATAAGCTCATTATTCCCTCCCCGAAGGACTTAATTAGTCCTTGAGTTGTTGGGTCATTAATATCATTAAAGAATTTACCTAGAGCATTAACATTCTCTTGATTTGAAAGTACATTACTTGCAGTATCTATTAATGGTTTCATATTCTCCATAGACTTTACTCCCTGAACAAGAGACGGTAGTGTTGAATTATATTCATTAATTTTTGCCCCATCTTGTGCTAAAGCATTAGAACTTACAGAAAATATATTTAAACTATCAATATAGTTAATTAATGATTTTGCAGCTTCTGTACTACTTTGAGAATATACAGCATTAATCATATACTTTAATTCCTCTTTCTTTTGGGCAAATCCTGTTTCTCCACCTTGTGATGCAGCGGCTGCTAGCTGAGCTTTTAGGATCATATAAGATGATGCATATGCTGTCATATCTCCTTGCAAGCTTTCTAATTTGCTAGAACTATCTATAAGTGATGATGCTGTTTTTAAATTCTTATTTAACCCATAAAGGTAATTTGATGTTCCACCTGCGCTCTTTATCTCTCTACTTATCTCTTCTATAATAGGAGATGTAGCTGTTTTAGCAACATTAACATCTACTAGTAATCCTTGTACAGCCTTTATATTTGTAGGATTTACTTGAGATAAAAGTTGTTGTAACTTTATCTTTGTAGTTTTGTCAATGCTATCATATCCATCTTTTGTCTTAATTATATCTGACATTAATCTAGTAAAATTATTATCCTTTTCTAAATCTTCTATCATATTTAAAGTGGATGATAATAGTTCCTTATTCTCTTTAGTTGCAAGCCTTTGATAGTCTTCCATTAAGGTCATAGCTTTATTAACATTTTCAGCATCTAACATAGAAATCAACACATTTGCTTGATGAAAATCTATATCTTTAGCAAAATATGCATCCTTTATTAATTTTCTAGCTCTTTCAGTCTTATCTTCATTAGTTATTAAAGACATCTTCTCTTGTAAGCTTTGAGTTTTCAACAAATTACTAGCTGAAATAAGTTTTGTCTTTGCTAGGTCTATTCCATCTTTTAACTTTCCAGTTCCATCTAATAACTTATCACTACCATCCTTTAATTGATTCAAGGAATCTTTTAACTCATCAATAGAGTTAGCCTTGTCTAGTGCGCTTAAATCTGGTAGTTCAGGTGTTGCAGTTATCATTATTGGACCCATTTCAAAATTATCTACATCTGCTTCTACAACTAATTTATCCTTTAAGTCTACTCCAATATCTAGATTATCTATTCCTAGACTTTCTTGTAAACCTGGAAATGCAACAAAGCCAATTATATTATTATTTCCTTCAGAAATTGTTACACCACCATCACTTTTAACATTCTTAAACTTATCTACTGGCAATATAATAGAAGATGCTGTTGTAAAAGGTGTATATATCTTTCTAGTTTTACCATTTATGCTTGTCTCTTTATAAATCTTATTCTTTATTTCTAGTTCAATTTTAACCCTACCTGTTTTTCCTGCTAAATCTTCTGCTTTAATTTCTTCTCCATCTAATGAATACTTTATACTTACATCTAAAGGTAACTCTTTGTCAGTTTTTCCTTGATAATATATATCACTGCCCTCTACCTTCCAAGTTAAATTTTCACCATCTTTAACTGGTTCATCATCAGTCTTTACATTTTTTATATCACTTAAAGAAGATTTATCTTTAACTTCTAAATTTGACTCGCTTGAATGTATCCAATTAGATACTGTACTCTTTTCTAATTTTCCATCTGAACTTAAATTTACAAATACAGACTCATCCTTTTTTATTTCTACTGCTGGTACTACTGTTGTACTCATTATTGTTGCTGCCACTACTAATGCAACAACCTTCTTAGACATTGCTTTTCTCATATTTAATTCCTCCCTACATAGCAACTTTCTTTGGCTCTATAGAGTCAAGTTTATTAATTTTCCAACCTTTTGTTGTCTTATTAATAATGCCTTCACTTACTAATAACAGTGCAGGTAAAACAAATATTATAACCATCATACTAATAATTGCTCCCCTAGCCATTAAGAAGCATAAGCTCTTAATTAATGCCATATCAGATACTAATGCTACACCACCTGTAGCTCCAAAAAATGTTAATCCACTTGTTACTATAGACTTCGCTGACTCTTGGACTGCTATTCTCATTGCTTCTTTCTTTTCATATCCATTTCTGATTTCTTCCCTAAATCTAGAAGTTAATAAAATAGCATAGTCAACTGTAGCCCCTAATTGAATAGTTCCTATTACTATACTGGCTACAAATGGAATAACTGTTCCTGTGTAGTATGGAATACCCATATTTATAAATATTGCAAATTCTATTGCAGAAACTAGTAAAACTGGTATTGACACTGATTTAAATACAATTAAAATAATTACAAATATAGCTGCTATAGATGCAACTGATACATTCTTAAAATCTTGATCTGCAATTGTAGTTAAATCTTTAGTTAATGCACCTTCTCCTGTTACCATTGCATCTTTATCATAGCTCTTAACTATATCTGTCATCTCTATAATTTGATTGTTAAGTTCGTCTGATGCAGATTTATACTCTGAATTAACTAACAAAAGATTATATCCACCTTGTTTAAATATTTCTTTTATATCTCTTGGAATAAAATCTTCTGGAACATTAGGTCCAATAAATTTATCATAGGATAATACTGTAGTTACACCTTCTAAATTTTCTATTCTATCTGTCATCTCTTTCATCTTATAACTCTTAATATCATCTTTAACTATTATAAAATGTGTAGATGTCATATTAAAATTATCCTTCATCTTGTTAAGAGCAACTATTGAAGACATATCAGGTTTTAATGTTTCATCTAGGTTATAATATACCTTTGCATTTGCTTGTCCAAAAAATGCTGGAAGCATTATTACAAGAAATGCTACTATAAATGCCTTATAATGCTTTGTTACTAAGGTTGATACCTTTTTAAACTCTGGAATTATTGTTTTATGCTTGAATTTATGAATTGCTTTATCGAAAACCAAAACAAATGCAGGTAATATTGTAATTGCACATATTACACCAATTACAACCCCTTTTGCCATAACAAGACCTATATCTTTACCCAATGCTAAGTCCATTGTACAAAGAGCTAAGAATCCAGCTATTGTTGTAAGGGAACTTCCTGATATAGAAGTCATTGTTGCTTTTATAGCTTGAGTCATGGCCTCCTCTTTAGTACTCCACTTACCTCTTTCTTCATCATATCTATGCATCAAGAATATAGAGTAATCCATAGTTACCCCTAATTGAAGTACTGCTGCTAGTGCTTTAGTTATATAAGATATTTCACCTAGAAATAGGTTAGTGCCTAAATTATATACAATACCTATCCCTATTGAAACTAAGAATATAATTGGTACAACTGTAGATTCCATTGAAATTAATAAAACTACAATTGATAATGCCACTGCAATTAAAACGTAAAATGGAGCTTCATGTTCGGCAAGCTCTTTTGTATCCTCCATAATTGCAGACATTCCACTAAGAAAACATTGCTTATTTAATATTTTCTTTACTTTAGAAATACCATTTATAGTTGAATCGGATCCTGGTGCCCCATCAAATTTTATAACAAACATTGTTGAATCTTCATTATAAAGTTGATTTTTTATCTCATCAGGTAAAATATCCTTAGGGATACTTTCATCTAACACATCTGTTAAGCCTAACGTTGTAGTAACACCATCCACCTCTTCAATTTTATCTTTTAAAATGTTAATATCTTTATTCTCCATTCCTTCTACTATTACAATACCTATTGACGCATCGGAATAAGTTTTGTCCAAGATGTCCTCTCCCTTTGTTGAATCTAAGTTCTGAGGTAAATAACTTAATAAGTCATAATTTACTCTTGTATTTATGAAACCTATCACTGATGGGATTAATAAAAGTAATGAAACTACTATGACTGATTTAGCATGATCTGCAATAAACTTACTAATTCTATTCACCCTTAACATCCCCTTTGTTTTTAGTAACTTATCATAGCTAAAACTTTCTTAAAGAGAATTGGCTTAATTTCATCTATAGTTGTAGGTTCTTCTAAAATTATAGAGCTATAACAAACACTACCTACTAACTCAAATATCATGAACAATGTCAATTCCGCTTCATCTAAATTCATATTTTTTTCAACTAGATTTCCTATAAAGATTTCTACTATCCCCTCCATTTCCTTATATTGCTCTGGATTTCTTAATGCTCTTCTGAATAGTCCCCAGGAGAAATTTTTATTAATTAGCTTTAGCATAAGTTTATTTTCTTTAAAGTAATTAATAACATAGTCAATAAAAAATAATGTTCTGTCTTCAAACCTATCTAATTTTTGTTCTTCAGTTTTTTCTACTGCTTCTTTTATAACTTGAGAACTTTTTTGAAGTATAAGCCTATTGATTATGTCATACTTATCTTTAAAGTATAGATAAAATGTTCCTTTTGCTACCCCAGCTCTCTTAACTATGTCATCTATTGCTGTATTCTGTGTGCCTTTTGTAGTAAACAGTTCATATGCAGCAGAAAATAGTTCTGTTTCTTTTTTTCTTTTCTTTTCCCCTACTTTACTGCTTCCACTTTTATCCCTCGTCATTTCTTCCTCCTTTATGACTATCAGTCATTTTATATTTCTATTATATTCCTTTCTGACTAATAGTCAATTTATATTTTGCTATATTTTCTTTTTGTTTAAAAAGTTTGCTTTTTGTTTAAAATTGCTATGATTTAAGTTCAATAGTATAATTAATTAGGATGTTAAGGTTAATTAATTTACTTATGTAAACTTTATTATTCTATACTAGTTTACCCAATATAATTCCGGAGGAAAAGGTTATGATTGTTTTAAGTTGTAAAAATATTAGCAAAAGCTATGGAATAGATGAAATATTAAAGGATGTTACTCTATCAATTAATGAAGGGGATAGGGTTGGTATCATTGGTGCAAATGGAGAGGGTAAATCTACTCTATTTAAAATTCTTTCTAAACAACTATCATTTGATGATGGTGAAATATTTATAGATAAGAATAAAACTTTAGGTTACTTAGCTCAACACCTAGATTTAGATACAAAAAATACAATATATAATGAAATGCTTTTAGTTTTCTCTGACTTAATAAGATTAGAAGAAAAACTTCTAGATTTAGAAAACAAAATGAATGAGCCCTATGATGAAAGCAAAGCAGATTATCATAACAAGATAATTAATGACTATAATACTTCACAAGAACTATACTCACATAGGGGTGGCTATACTTACAAAGGAGAAATAAATAAGGTATTAAAAGGTTTAGGTTTCTCTGAAGAAGACTTTGATAAAGAAATTTCAAAGTTAAGTGGCGGTCAAAAAACCAGAGTTGCATTATGTAAATTATTATTACTTTCACCAGATATATTACTTTTAGATGAGCCTACTAACCACTTAGATTTAGAAGCAATTGAATGGCTTGAAGAGTATTTAAAATCTTATAAAGGTACTATTTTAGTTATTTCCCATGATAGATTTTTCCTTGATTCTGTAACTAATAGAACTTTCCAAGTAATTAATGGTCATGTTAACTGCTACAATGCTTCTTATACAAAGTTTTTAGAACTTAGAGAAAAAGATTATGAATCACAGCTAAAGGCATATAATCTTCAACAAGCTGAAATAAAAAGACAAGAAGCAATAATTGAGAAGTTTAGATCTTTTAATAGAGAAAAGAGTATTAGAGCTGCTGAAAGTAGAGAAAAAGCCCTCGATAGAATGGAGAAAATAGATGCTCCAGATGAAGAAAAGGGACCAGCAAAAATTAAATTTGAAACCTCAGTTAAAAGTGGATATGATGTTTTACATGCTGAAAATTTAAGTAAGAGTTTTGGTGATAAACATTTATTCTCTAATCTTTCTTTAGATTTAAAGAGAGGAGAAAAAATCGCCTTAATTGGTGAAAATGGTAGAGGTAAGACTACTTTCTTCAACATTCTTATGGATAAAATAAAACCAGATAGCGGTGTTAAAGTATTAGGCACTAACGTAAACATAGGATATTATGATCAAGAACAATCTAACTTATGTGAAGATAAAACTATAATTGATGAAGTATGGGATGACTTCCCTGAATTAACAACATCACAAGTTAGAGGGGCATTAGCAACCTTCCTATTTACTGGTGAGGATGTATTTAAAACTATTAATAAACTTAGCGGTGGTGAGAAATGTAGAATCAACTTGCTTAAGTTAATGCTTTCAAGATCCAACTTATTATTACTAGATGAACCTACTAACCATCTAGATATTTTATCTAGAGAGGCTTTAGAAGAAGCTATATTAAGCTATGATGGTACATTAATAGTAATTTCCCATGATAGATATTTCTTAAATAAAGTTATAAACAGAATTGTGGAACTTCAAGAAGAAGGAACTACTGAATATTTAGGAAACTATAGTTACTATGTTGAAAAGAAGCTTAATCCATTAAGATTTGAAGCTTATGAAGAACTAGCAAATGGTAAAACTAAAACTCAACTAAAAGAAGAAAAAAGGAAAAAACGCGAAATAGAAAAAGAAGAAAAGGCAAAGAAACTACAAATTAAAAAGTTAGAAGATGAAATAAGTAAAAATGAAGAATTACTTCTAGCCCTTCAAGAAGATTTATGTAAAGAAGAAATATACTCTAATCCTTCAGAAAGTGAAAGAGTAAATAAAGAAATAAAAATCCTTGAAGAAAAAATAGAAGACCTTTATATTAAATGGGAAGAAGTTAATGAATAAAAAAGATAATATAGATAATAAAGATTAAAAGAGAAATTGCCTACTGCAATTTCTCTTTTAATATAAAAAACTCTGCAAATGCAGAGTTTTGTCCTCAAACTTATTATCTATCTTATCCTATTTATCTTTATTATAATTACTTAGATCCTGTACTTCCAAATCCGCCACGATCAGAATTTCCAAAGGACTCTACTTCATCAAACTCTATCTCAGGCATTACTTCCATTATTCTAAACTGTGCTATTTTATCCCCTTTTCTTATCCAAGTACCATTCTTTTCATTGTCTTTTCCTTTCTTTTTTTGACTTTTCTTTTTTCTTTCCCTGAGAAGACTTCACGGAATAATTCCGTTCGGTTAATCTCAAATTGAGTATATCAAAATATGCAAAACTTGTCAACGAAAATTCACCGAAAAATGTCAATTTGAACAAACATATGGGGAGGATGTGAAAAGCGTGACTAAAAAATATATAAAAAATTATATTTTGCTGCGAAATTTATGTTGACTTTGTTGACTTAATTTGCCGAATGTTTTAAACTATGTTACAGAATGAAAAATTAACATACGGAGGAATGACGATGTTTAAACGCACCCTGTCGCTGCTGCTCTGCCTGCTTGTTGCGGTGCCTTCGCTCGCGTTCTGCGCCTTTGCGCAGGAGAACGAGGCGTCTCCTGCGGAGATAAGCTACGAGATAACAGACCCTTATGCGGAAGCCGATTGGCGACGTGACAACGTGAATGTGTTGATAAAGGAAATCCATGAGAC
>OHIM01001107.1_pt1 | contig 12313 bp, 12 predicted proteins | sample 1568271 | NCBI WGS metagenome assembly OHIM01 (sample SAMEA3879580, study PRJEB24766) | human gut metagenome | biome: human-associated habitat; feature: feces | place: USA | collected 1985/1987
CCTTACTTTCTTTTATTAGTACTTCTTCTTCATTAGAAAATAAAGTTTTACAAACCACTATTCTTTTCATAGAGTATTTATATTCATCAACAACTTCTTCTATACGTTTTATATCACTAGTACTCATTATGTGTAATGGCTGTATTATAACTTCTTCATACCCTTGGTTAACTAAGTTAAATAATGCCTTACTTAAATGGGGTATAACATAATCATGCCTTTCCTTTAAAAGGTCTATAATTCTATTAGATGTAAAAGCTTTAATTATTGTATACTCTTCTCCAAAACACTTATCTAAGTCCTTTTCTAAAAGACCTATACTTTTTTTAATCCCCTCTAAATTTGCGCTTCCAAAAGCCACTAAAACTATTGCTTTACTCATAAAATAATATCCCCCCATACTTTAGTTAAGATTTAAAATTCTAAACTTCTAATTGTTTAAACACTTCTAAGAATCTCTCAATATGTTCTTCTGTATGAACTGCACTTAAAAACATTGACTCAAATTGTGATTGTGGTATATTAAATCCATTCTTTAACATATGTAAGAAATATTTTTTAAACATTTCTAAATCACAGCTCTTTGCATCATCATAGCTTCTTACTGGATTTCTATCAGTAAAGAATACTGTCATCATTCCACCAACTCTATTAACTGTTAGTTTTATTCCCTTTTCCCTTGCTATATCTTCAATTCCCTTTTGAAGCTTTTCACCACTTTTCTCTATATGCTCATATATATCTTGATTTTCTTTAAGTATATTAAGTGTTGATATTCCTGCTGCCATTACTACTGGGTTACCTGACATAGTTCCTGCTTGATACACTCCACCAAGTGGCGATAATTTTTCCATTATATCACGTCTTCCGCCATATACACCACATGGAAGACCTCCACCTATTATTTTAGCGTAAGTAATTAAATCTGGCTTTACATTAAATAAGCTTTGAGCCCCTTTATATGCTACTCTAAATCCACTCATAACTTCATCAAATATTAATAATGAACCATATTCATCACATAATACTCTTAAAGTTTCCATAAACTCATTTTCAGCCTTAACTACTCCCATATTTCCTGCAACTGGCTCAATAATAACTGCAGCAATATCATCACCATATGCCTCAAATAGAGATCTTACTTGATCCATATCATTATATACACCAACTAAAGTATTTTTTATACTATCATTAGGTATTCCTAAACATCCTGCTATTCCTTCAGTTAATACTCCTGATCCCGCTTCAACTAAGAAACCATCAAAATGTCCATGATAGCAACCTGCAAATTTTATTATTTTATTTTTTCCTGTATATCCTCTAGCAAGCTTTATTGCACTCATTGTAGCTTCTGTACCTGAGTTAACAAACCTAACCATTTCTACATTATCCATTTCTTCACATAAGAATCTACTCATTTGTAACTCTAATTCTGTTGGTGCCCCAAAAGCTATAGCACTTTCAGAAATTTCTTTAATAGCAGTTACAACTTGTTCATTGCAATGTCCTAATAACATTGGTCCCCATGCTAAAACAAAATCTATATATTCATTTCCATCTTCATCTTTTATTATTACACCTTTTCCAGATTTCATAACTGGAGGGTCTATCCCCATATCTCTATAAGCTCTTACAGGTGAATTAACTCCACCAGGCATATATTTTTTTGATTCATCAAAAATTTGTTGGTTAGACATATTAATTTTCCTCCTTAAGCCACTTTGCTGCTTCTAATGCATAATAAGTTATTATCATTTTAGCACCAGCTCTTTTCATTGATAAAAGCATTTCAAGTGCTACTAATTTTTCATTTATTAATCCTGCTTCTCCTGCATTTTTTACCATTGCATATTCACCACTAACGTTATATACACAAATAGGTACATTTATTTTTTCTCTAGCTTCTTTTACTATATCAAGATAAGACATTGCAGGTTTAACCATTATTACATCTGCACCCTCATTTAAATCTGCTTCTATTTCAGCCATTGCTTCTCTAGAATTTGCAGGATCCATTTGATAGCCTTTTCTATCGCCAAAGCTTGGTGCTGATCCTGCTGCTTCTCTAAATGGCCCATAAAATGCTGATGAATATTTAGCTGCATAACTCATTATAGGTAAGCTTTCATAACCATTTTTATCTAAAACTTCTCTTATATATGCTATTCTTCCATCCATCATATCAGAAGGAGCAACCATATCTGCCCCTGCCTTAGCATGTGATAATGCTATTTCTCCTAAATATACTAATGTTTTATCATTATTTACATTATGGTCATTTAATATTCCACAATGTCCATGATCAGTATATTCACACATACAGACATCAGTAATTATATATAAATCTGTGCTTAATTCTCTTAGCTTTCTTATAGCCTTTTGAACTATTCCATTTTCATTATAAGCTTCACTTCCAACACAATCCTTATGATCTGGAATTCCAAATAATATTACAGATTTTACTTTAGCTTCATTTAATTCATCAACTAATTCATTTAATCTATCAACAGACCAATGATAGTTTCCTTTTAATGAACTTATTTCTCTTTTTATATCTTGCCCTTCAACTACAAATACAGGATAAATAAAATCATCTACACTCAAAGAATTTTCTCTTACTAAACTTCTTATTACAGAATTTGCTCTTAGTCTTCTACCTCTTCTAAACATTTTCTGCCTCCTTGAATTCTATTATTTCCTTAAGGAATCCTTCTTCAGAATGTTTCTTACACATAAAACACTCCATATCCTTTTCTCTTATTGCCTTTGCTGTTTGAGGCCCAATTGCAATAAGTTTCTTTTCTCTTACTGCCTCTACCCCTAACATATCAACCATATTAGTTACTGTACTTGGACTTGTAAATAATACATAATCAACTTCATCAAATACTCTTTTATTTCTTAATGTTCCACAAATAGTATCATAAGTATGAACTCTATCTACTTCTAATCCTAATCCGCTTATTTCATCAACTAAATAACTTCTACTACTTGATGAACAAGGAATTAAAACTTTTTCCCCTTTAACTAAGTGATGTGATAAAACTTTAAATAATCCTTCTCCAACAAATTCTCTTGCCATTACAAATGGTACTATTCCTCTTTTAATTAAAGCCTTTTTAGTAGCCTTTCCTATTACAGAAAACTTAGCCTTTAAATTTCTAATATCATAATTTTCTTCTATTAAATAATCAAAGAAATGATTAACACCATTTACTGATGTTAAAAGAATATGCTCATACTCTGAAAGCTTTTCTAAATATGGCTTTAAATTTTCCTTTGTTGGTTTAATCTTTATTGAATTTATTTCTGTTACTTCTGCTCCTAAATCTTTTAAAGCACTCTTTAAACTAGAACTTTGCTCTCTAGATCTAGTTATACATATATTCGTTCCAAATAAAGGTTTATTTTCATACCAAGATAGTTTTTCATTTAATTCTACAACTTCGCCAACGACAATTATACATGGTGATTTAAGGCCAGCTTCTCTTGCCTTTTCTGCAATATTATCTAAAGTACCAATAACTTTTCTTTGTTTAGATGAAGTACCTCTCATTACTACAGCTGCAGGTGTATCCTTTTCTTTACCATTAGAAATTAAATTTCCTACTATTCTCTCTATATTTTCAAGGCCCATCATAAAAACAAGAGTTCCATTTTCCTTAGCTAAAGCTTCCCAATTTATTTTTTCACTTGCACTAGTCATTCCTGTTACAATATGAAAACTTTGTGCTATAGCTCTTTGAGTTATTGGAATTCCTGCATAATTTAAAACAGAAATTGGTGAAGTTACACCTGGTATTACTTCAAAATCTAAGCTTTCTTTAACAAGTGATAATACTTCTTCTCCACCTCTTCCAAACACATAAGGATCTCCACCCTTTACTCTACCAACTATGTGTCCTTCTTTAACAAGTTTAACAAGCATATCATTTATTTCTTCTTGTGTTTTATAATGAGCTCCAGGCTCTTTTCCACAATAATATACTAAACAATCTTCATTTAAATAATTTAAAATATTATTAGAAACCAATCTATCATAAAGTACAGCTGTACATTTTTCTAATACTTTAACAGCTTTAACTGTTAATAACTCTTCATCTCCAGGTCCAGTTCCTATTATATATGCTTTTCCATTCATAATTAACGCCTACTTTCCTCAGACTATTTTGTATACTTTTGTTATTATGCTCTCAATATTTTTTGAGCTAACTTTTTACCTAACTCAACGTATTCTTCTTTATTTCCTAAAATATCTTTTTTAACTATTATACCATTAACTTCATATGTTCCTATTATATACATATCGTTTCCTTGAAGCCTTGCATATGCACCAATTAAACTATGACATCCACCATTTAATTCCCTCATAAAGCTTCTTTCTGCCCCTACCGTAATTCTTACATCTATATTATCTAACTTTCTAAAATAATCATTATAATCACCATTTTTTAAACACTCTATTCCCAAAGCGCCTTGAGATACAGCTGGTACAAAAATTTCTGGATTTAGATAATCACTAATTATTTCATCCATACCTAATCTTTTTAGTCCAGCAGCTGCTAATATAATTCCATCCATACCTTCACTTTTCATCTTATCAAGCCTTGTACCAACATTTCCTCTAATAGGAACAATATTTATATCTTCTCTTAAGGCCTTTAGTTGAGCTGCTCTTCTTATGCTACTAGTTCCTATTATTGCGCCCTTTCTTAACTCCTTTAGTGTTTCACCCTTTTGACAGACTAAAACATCTCTTACATCTTCTCTCTCTGGCATTGCTGTTAATTCAAAATCTACTCCCATTTCATAGGGAACATCTTTCATAGAATGTACTGCCGCATGTGCTCTTCCATCTAATAATGCTATTTCAATATCCTTTGTAAATAAGCCCTTTCCCCCTATCTTATCTAAGGTTACATCTAATCTCTTATCACCTTCAGTTACTACAAGAAGTTTCTTAGTATCTATATTAACTTTATCCTTTAGTAGCTTCATAACTGTTTCAGTCTGAGTTTGAGCTAATAAACTTTTTCTAGTTGCTAAAATTAATTCCATAAATTTCATTCTTCCTTTCTTAGGGACTTTATCTTACTTACTATATCATCATTATAAAACAACCTAAATACTTCTAAAATCTTATTTTTACTATAAAAAAATTTGCAATCACTAGAGTTTATAAATTTTAATAAATCATCTTTTATTTCTTTATCTAATGTTAGACAATTTCTTATTTTACCTGTTAGGTTTATATATTCATCAAATTCTTGAAGAGATTCAGTAATTGAATTTGCTACCATAACCGATCCTCTTGGATTTCCTACTTTAGTATTAACTGCTACCGTAATAAATTCACTTTCTCTAGTAACAGGTATTACTCCCATCCCCTCTCTAAATTTTGATGAATTTATATATATTTTAAATAACTCTTCACAATCTGATTTTATTTTATTAATTACACTTTCATCATCAATAGCAATTATTATTAAATGTTTATCTAATATAAAGTCTTTATTATAACTTCCCTTTATAAGCTTTACTTTATTCTCATTAAATTTATAAAAATCCGCTAAAAAATCTAAGGATAAAACCTCTATATTACTGCCTTTATTATAAAAGTTCCTTACTTTAATTAATGCGCCTCTTCCTGCTCCTATTACTCCAATCCTAATCTTTTCTCCAAAAAGCGTTATAGGTGCATAATTTAACTCTCCATGAATATTTTCTTTAAAATATTCAGACATTCACTTTCACGTCCTTTTAACTTTTCTTCCTTTAACAACTTTATAGCTCTATTTATATAATAATCTGATGTACTTTTTATTAAAGTTGTAGCTAAATCAATATCTCTATCATCCTTACATTTATGTTCAAAAGACTTAACTCTACTTTCCACAACGCTATTTCCTGTAGTTTTCATTTCATGTATATAATATGTAACTTCTCTAATATTTAACCAATCTTTATATTCATTTAGATACTTATCAATTAGAAACTTATATTCATTCATCTTTTCATTTCTTAGTTTTCTATTATTTCCATCTAATTTACTTATTGTATCTATATCTAGTAAAGTTACTCTTTCATTTTCAGCTAAGGATTCTTCAATATCTCTTGGAAGAGCTAAATCAATTAACATAATTTCTTTTCCATATTTACTTATATATTCATCCTTAATAACAACATGTGGAGCTGCAGTACAGCTTATAACTGCATCTATATCATTAATAACTTCTTTATATTCATTGAAATCCAATACCTCTACTCTTTTATCATTTAAATCAGGCACTTTACTCTTATTTCTTACAACAATAAAGATTTTTTTAAATTTACTACCTAATGCATATTTAACAACTAAGCTTCCTATTGTACCGTATCCTAATACCATAACACTCTCTGCCCCAAAGCTTTCAGCTTCATTTACTGCAATAGATGATGCTGAAACAGGTATCTCATATAACTTACTTTCTGTCCTAAACCTTTTTCCACAGCTTATTGCTTCTTCAAATAACCTTAAAAGCTTTGTATTTATAGCTTTATTCTCTAAACTTAATTCATATGCTGATTTTACTTGACCTAATATCTGATCCTCACCTAATATTTTAGAGTGAAATCCACAAACAACTTCTAATAAGTGTTTAGCTACGGCTATACCTCCAATATAAAAAGTATACTCTATAAGTGAAATATCCCAATCTAATATTTCAAATATATTTCTTATTTCACTTTCCGTTCCTAAACAACCAGAAATATAAATCTCGGTTCTATTACATGTACTTATTATTACTACTTCTTCATATACCTTATTTAATTCCTCTATTGCCTTAGACTGCCTACTTAATGTAATAGCAAATCTCTCTCTTATCTTTATATCAACATTTTTTCTTATCCCTATAAGACCTAACACTTAATCACCACATTTCTAAGCTATATTTCATTATAATATCACAAAATTTTTTAATAAAAAAGTTAAGGAAGCTTAGCCCCTTAACTTTTTCATTATAATACTAATTTAACTTTTATTCACTATTTTATTCCATTAATCTTTTTAATGAATATTATTACTTTTTATAATAAACTACACTTCAACTTCTGTAAACGTTTAAAACTTTTTTATATATTACTCACCTTTTCTACTATTATAACTTCACCAAAAAACTTATTACTTACTATAGTTCGTCCCACTTGAAAATTTGAGCTTGCATTTTCTATAATACTCTTTATTTTAAAGTTATCAGTAGATTCACTTGATAAAATTCCTCTCTTAGCACCCTCTTCTATTAACATACACCTATACTTTTCTATATACCCTTCAAGCAAATCTCTTCTATAAATTTTTCCTTTTTTTAAAGAACCATACCTAATTACTTCTTCTACACCTTTCACAATTCTCCCTCCTAAATCTCATTATTAATTTACAGCATTTATATTAATTAACCTTATTTAATTTTAATCATCCCTTTTAATAAAGAAATAAATTAGTATAGTTAGTATATAGCTGTCTCATAAGTTATTTAAAATAATTTATGGAGACAGCTTTATTTTATTTAAAAGTTTATATAGTAATTTAAATGTATTTAGAAAAGTAATAAAATTAGTTTTAAATGTATAGTTCAAATGTATAGTTAGAATTAGAGTATATGTACATTTAAGAGATGGTTTTAGTTTTTGAAGTATAATTATTACTTAAAAAGGGAAAAGTGTAATGAAAATGCTTAAAAAAATTTTATAAAACCACTTGAAATGTATAGACAATTAATATACTTATGTATACATAAGGTAAGAAAACGAATACATTATTTAATAAATGTTTGGAGGTATATATTATGATTAAAATTATGTTAGCTTGCTCAGCAGGTATGTCAACAAGTTTATTAGTAACAAAAATGCAAGAGGCTGCAAAGGAAAAAGGCGTAGAATGTGAAATATGGGCTATTTCAGAAGTAAACTTACAAAATGAAATAACAAAGTGTGATGTTTTATTATTAGGGCCACAAGTTAGATATATTTTAAGCAAAGCAAAAGGTTTAGCAGATCCACATGGAATTCCAGTAGAAGTTATCAATATGATGGACTATGGAAGATGTAATGGTAAAGCTGTCTTAGAAAGAGCATTAGAATTAAAGAAATAGAATATAAAAAAATGGTATTTAGGTATTGAGAATTAGGGAAAAAGTATATAAAAAATGTAAGGTAAAGGTAGGGGAAGAACATGGAAAAGTTTATGGCTTTTATGGATAAATATATTACTCCATATGCAGCAAAGATGGGAGCACAAAGACATCTTGTAGCAGTTAGAGATGCTTTCGTTGCAATGATACCGTTAACAATAATCGGATCTTTAGCAACACTAATAAATAATGTACCAATAAAAGCATTAAATAAATTTTTAGCAGAAAATACATTCGGACAACAAATAAAATCATTAAACGGAGATATATGGTTTGGAACATTAGCTATTATGGCATTACTTTTAGTAATAGGTGTTGCATATAATCTTGCAAAATCATATGAAGAAAATGGTCTTCAAGCATCAATGATAGCAACATCAATATTAGTTCTTTTAATTCCACAAGTTGCAAAGATTGCAGTAGATGGACAACCTGCAGTAGAAGGTTGGGGATTCATTGGAGTTGCATACTTAGGAACAGGAGCATTATTTACAGCAATTATAATAGGTATATTATCAACAGAAGTATTTATAAGATTAGGTAAAGTAAAACAATTAGTAGTTAAAATGCCTGATGGGGTACCACCAGCAGTATCAAGATCATTTGCTAAGTTAATACCAGGAATGTTAACAGTAGTTATATTCGCAGTTATAGGATTATTAATAAGATTAGCAGCAGGTGGACAATTCTTAACAGATTTAATAAACAAATACTTAGGAATTCCATTAAGTAATATAACAGATACATTACCATCAGCTATATTAATAGCATTCTTTATACATGGATTATGGTTTGTTGGTTTACATGGTGCAAACATTGCATTACCTTTTACAGGAACAATGTTAACTAACTTAGGAGCATAAAATGCAGAAATGATTCAAAGTGGAGCTCCATTAGAATAATTACATGTATTATCAGGGCCATTCTTCGATGCTTTCATATTCATGGGAGGATCAGGAGTAATCATCGGTTTATTAGTTGCTATAGCAATAGCAGGTAAAAGAAGAAGAGATATGCTTGCTTTAGGATTAGCACCAGCAATATTCAATATTAGCGAACCAGTAATATTTGGATTACCAATAGTATTAAATCCTATATTCGGAATACCATTTGTAATTGCACCAATTGTTACAACAATAATTTCATATCTTTCAATTTCATTTGGACTAGTTCATCCAGTAATAATGGCAACTATGCCTTGGACTACACCTCCAATACTAGGTGGATTCATGGCAACAGGACATTGGTCAGGTGCAGCATTATGTGTAGTTAATATAGTAGTTTCAATATTAATATACTTACCATTCGTAGTTATGGCAGAAAAGATGGATGCTAGAAAAATGGAAATGGATCAAGTAGCTTAATTGATATAGAAAAATAAGCATAGGAGTTTGGAGTTAATAGAAGAATAAAGTTGATATAAATATTGACTTTATCCCAAACTCAAAACTCCTAACATTTTATATTTTGTTTTATATTCATTTACAAAGTGAGTAAAAATCAGCATATAAAATGCTATCTTAAATGATACTTTAAAAATAAATACAAAGATAATCACAAGAGAATTAATACATATAGCTTAGTTAAAGCAAAATTTATAAATAAAAAGTTAGGATGGTGGATAGTATGAAAAACGGAATAAAAATAGTTACTATAGGTGGAGGATCAAGTTATACACCTGAATTAGTAGAGGGTTTTATAAAGAGACATAAGGAACTACCAGTAAGAGAATTGTGGTTAGTTGATATAGAAGAAGGTAAGCATAAGTTAGAAATAGTAGGTAATCTTGCAAAGAGAATGGTTAAAAAAGCAGGAATAGATATGGAAATACATCTAACTTTAAATAGAAGAGAAGCATTAAAGGATGCTGATTTTGTAACTACTCAATTAAGAGTTGGATTATTAGATGCAAGAATTAAAGATGAAAGAATTCCACTTTCACATGGAGTTATAGGTCAAGAAACTAATGGAGCAGGTGGATTATTTAAAGCACTTAGAACAGTTCCAGTGGTATTAGATATTATAAAAGACATTGAAGAGCTTTGTCCAAATGCATGGCTAGTAAACTTTACAAATCCAACAGGAGTAATTTCAGAAGCGGTATTTAAATATACAAACTTCAGAAGATATATCGGTTTATGTAATGTTCCAATAGGTGTTAAGAATGGAATGGCAGATATATTAAAAGTAGAAAAAGATAGACTTGAGATGGATTTTGCAGGTCTTAACCATATGGTTTATGCATTAAATGTAAGATTAGATGGAAAGGACATAACTAAAGAAGCAATAGAGAAGTTTGTTACTTCATCATTAACAATGCAAAATATAAAGGATATTCCACTAAATGCTGATTTTGTTAGAGCATTAGGAGTTATACCTTGTCCATATCACAAATATTACTATAAGCATAAAGAAATGCTTGAAGAAGAATTAGAAGGCTTTAAAGATGGAAAAACTAGAGGTGAAACAGTTAAGGCATTAGAAGATGACTTATTTGAATTATATAAAGATGAAAACTTAGCAGTTAAACCACCACAATTAGAAAAAAGAGGTGGAGCATATTATAGTGATGCAGCTTGTAACTTAATTAACTCAATTTACAATGATAAAAAAGATGTTCAAGTTGTAAATACATTAAATAATGGAGCAATAAGAGACTTTAGAGAAGATTCAGCAGCAGAAATGAGCTGTGTGATAACTAAAGATGGTCCTAAGCCTTTAGCAGTAGGATATTTACCAGTTGCAGTTAGTGGATTAGTTACTGAAATAAAGGCATTTGAAATATTAGCAGCTAAGGCAGCAGTTGAAGGAGATTATAATGCAGCATTACAAGCATTATGTATAAATCCATTAATACCATCAGATGATTTAGCTAAAACTATATTAGATGAAATGCTTGAAGCTCATAAAGAATATTTACCACAATTTTAGAATTATAAGAGAAAAAGGAGATATTCCTCTTTCTCTAGGGAAACCGAGGTGTTAGTATGACAAAGATAATAGTAAATGCAGATGATTTTGGACTAAGTGAAGCTGTTAATTATGGAATTATATCAGCTTATAAAAATGGAATAGTAAGGTCAACGACTATAATGCCTGGTATGCCTGCCTTTGAGCATGCTATTGGTTTATTAAAAGAAAATAAGGGATTAGGATGCGGAGTTCATATGACATTAAGCGTAAATAAACCTATTTTAAACTGTCATAAAACAATAGTAGATGAAAATGGAAATTTCTATAAAAGAATAACTAATGAAATTATAGAAGAAAAGTTTGATTTAGATGAAGTATATGAAGAATTTTCTGCTCAAATTGATAAAGTAATTAATAGTGGAGTTAAGGTTGATCATTTAGATTCTCATCATCATGTCCATACATTAAAAGCTTTAAAGTCTGTCATAGAAAGAATATTAGAAAAATATAAACTACCTATAAGAGGTGGATTTGAATACGAACTTAATTATGATAAAGTTATTCCAATGACAGAAGGCTTCTATAGTGATAATGTAACAGATGATTATTTTGAAAACTTTATAAATGAAATTAAGGGACATGAAATAATAGATATTATGTGTCATCCGGCATTTATAGATGAAAACTTAGTTAACTCAACATCCTATGTAATGCAAAAGATAAAAGAGTATAGTATTTTAACATCTAAAAAAGTACAAGAATTTTTAACAAGAAATAATATAGAACTTATTAATTATAGTAAATTATAGGAGAATATGAATATGAACGAAGAATTAATGGAAATATCATTTGGACTAATAGCAAATGCAGGAGAAGCAAAGGGGTTAGCTTTTGATGCTTTAAGTAAAGCAAAAGAAGGAAACTTTGAAGAAGCTAGAGAATTAATAAACAAATCAAGAGAAGAGATGCATAAAGCTCATGCATTCCAAACTCAACTTATAACTAAAGAAGCTTTAGGAGAAAAATTAGAAATAGGTGTATTATTAATACATTCTCAAGACCATTTAATGAATGCTATGAATTTTCAACAATTAGCTGAAGAGTTTATAGATGTATATGAAAGATTATCAAAGTTAGAAAATAAATAATTAAGAAGATAAACCATTTAACATTTTAAATATATAAATTAGAAAGTAACGATGTAGTTATAAGGGAAGGTTTCTTATTAG
>OHIM01001108.1_pt1 | contig 12313 bp, 16 predicted proteins | sample 1568271 | NCBI WGS metagenome assembly OHIM01 (sample SAMEA3879580, study PRJEB24766) | human gut metagenome | biome: human-associated habitat; feature: feces | place: USA | collected 1985/1987
TGCTTAGGTCTTCTTACATTCATTTTCAGAATGTATGGTGGTTCAGCAGAAGGCGTTTCATACGCAATCATCTTCTGTAACCTCTTAGTACCTCTTATCGAAAGAGTTACAGTACCTAAGTCATTTGGCAAGAAGAAGCCGGAAAAAAAGGCAAAGGAGGCTGCATAAGATGAAGAATATAATAAAAGACGCATGTATATTATTCGCAATTACACTTGTTGCAGGTATCCTTCTTGGTCTTGTATATAATGTAACTAAAGACCCTATCGCACAGCAGAACGAGAAGGCTAAGCAGAAGGCTTACCAGGAGGTTATTGCTGATGCTGATAAGTTTGAAGCACTTGATGGAAGTTATGCTTCTGATAAGGTAGCAGAAACAGCTAAGGCAGTACTTTCAGCTTCTGCAACAGATTTCTCTAAGGATGATGTATCAGAGGTAGTTGCTGGTATTAAGAATGGTAAGATTATAGGTTTCGTAGTAACAGTTGTTGCACATGATGGTTACGGCGGAGATATCAAGTTCTCTGTTGGACTTTCAACAGATGGAACATATCTTGGAACATCTATTCTTACAATAAGTGAAACAGCAGGTCTTGGTATGAGAGCTAAGCAGGATCCTTCATTCTTAGCACAGTTTAACGGAACTAAGACTTCAGAATATAAGGTAGTAACAGATGGAACAGGTTCATCATCAGACAGCTCTATTGATGCAATCGGTGGTTCTACAGTTACATCTAAGGCTATAACAAAGGGTGTTAATGCAGCATTAGCTGTATATGCAGACCTTGCTAAGGCTAATGTTAAGACAGTAGGAGGTGTTTCAGTTGAATAAATGTGTTGAAAGACTTTATAATGGTATTATCAAAGAGAATCCTACTCTGGTTTTAACACTTGGTATGTGTCCTACACTTGCGGTTACTACATCAGCAATCAATGGTATCGGAATGGGACTTTCTACAACAGCAGTTCTTATGCTTTCTAACCTTTTCATTTCATTACTTAGAAAGGTTATTCCAGACAGCGTAAGAATGCCAGCTTATATCGTAATCGTTGCATCATTTGTTACAATAATACAGTTCTTATTACAGGGTTTTGTGCCATCTATATACGATGCACTTGGTATCTACATACCGCTTATCGTTGTTAACTGTATTATCTTAGGACGTGCAGAGTCATATGCTTCTAAGAATCCAGCACTTCCATCAATGTTTGATGGTATCGGAATGGGACTTGGTTTCACATGTGCTATCACAATCCTTGGTGCAATCAGAGAGTTACTTGGTGGCGGAACAATCCTTTCAACAGGTAGTTCAGCACTTGTAGATCTTTCTAACTTTGGTTATACACCAGCTAGTATATTTATCCTTGCACCTGGTGCATTCTTCGTACTTGCTATGTGCGTAGCTGTTATGAACAGAGTAAAGAGAAAGCATGGAATGAAGCCTGCTGAGGTTCCAGACTATGTTTCAGATGAAGAAAAAGAAAACTAAGGGAGGAGAGTAAAAGATGAATTTATTAGTTATCGCCATAAGCACAGCGCTTGTTAACAACGTTGTATTAAGCCAGTTCTTAGGTCTGTGTCCTTTCCTTGGTGTATCAAAGAAAATAAACACAGCTGCCGGAATGGGTGGCGCAGTTATCGGTGTTATCTCTATATCATCAATCATATGCAGTCTTATATATGATTTTATATTAACACCACTTAATCTTACATACCTGAATACAGTAGTATTCATTCTTGTAATAGCAACATTAGTTCAGTTCGTTGAAATGGTACTTAAGAAGTGTATGCCACCTTTATATGAGGCACTTGGTGTATACCTTCCACTTATCACAACTAACTGTGCCGTACTTGGTATCGCTTTAACAAATGTACAGAATTCATACAACTTAATCGAATCATTTGTAAGTGGTCTTGGTACAGCTGTTGGTTTTACAATAGCTATCGTAATAATGGCTGGTGTACGTGAGCGTACAGAGGACAATGATGTTCCAGAAAGTTTTAAGGGAATGCCTATCGTTCTTTTAACAGCAGGACTTATGTCAATTGCATTTTTCGGATTTTCAGGAATAATCTAAGGAGGATATTGAATAATGACAGGTATTATTATTGCGGCTTGTGCCGTAGGTGTAACAGGTCTTCTTCTTGGACTCTTCCTTGGATTTATGGGAAAGAAGTTTGCAGTTGAGGTTGACCAGAAGGAAATAGATGTAAGAGCAGAGCTTCCAGGTAACAACTGTGGTGGTTGTGGATACGCAGGTTGTGATGCCCTCCGTCACGTTACCTAACTGGACCAGTCACTTAACCGGCAGCGGCCCGGAACAGCACGCAGGTTGTGATGCACTTGCAAAGGCTATTGCAGCAGGTGAAGCTGACTGTGGCGCATGTCCAGTTGGTGGTGCTCCAGTAGCAGCAAAGATAGCAGCTATCATGGGTGCTGAGGCAGGAAGCCAGGAGCGTATGACAGCGTTCGTTAAGTGTGGTGGAGACTGTGATAAGGCTAAGAATAACTATGTATATTCTGGTGTACAGGATTGTACTATGATGAACATAGCACCTAATGGTGGACCTAAGGGATGTACATACGGATGTATGGGTTATGGCTCATGCGTTAAGGCTTGTCCATTCGATGCTATCCACGTAGTTAATGGTGTAGCTGTAGTAGATAAGGAAAAGTGTAAGGCTTGTGGTAAGTGTGTTGCTACATGTCCAAGACATCTTATCGAGCTTATTCCATACAAGGCATCTTACGCAGTTAACTGTTCTTCACAGAACAAGGGTAAGGATGTTATGCAGGTATGTTCAGTTGGATGTATCGGCTGTATGTTATGTACAAAGCAGTGCGAGTATGGTGCTATCACTGTAGAGAACAATATCGCACACATCGACCAGTCTAAGTGCGTTGGCTGTGGCAAGTGTGCTGAGAAGTGTCCTAAGAAGATTATTCATAAGCAGAATTAATTATTAATAGGCTGTGGGATAGTCAGATTTGAATTGAAATTATAAAACCGCTGGTGGAAATGTTGGGAATGGCATTTTTGCTGGCGGTTTTTGTATAGTTTAAGATAGATTTTAATGCATGATTGTTAAATGTAAAAAAAGTTTTTACAATCGTATTGATAATTTTTAGCTCCGTGTATATAATAAATATGAAAAAATGAAAGGGGGTATTACAATGAAGTTTGATGAATTATTTGAAAAAAGGGATTTGGTAGCATCTAAGTTAAAAGATTGTATCCGTGATAAAGGATATACTAAGGTTTCTTTTGCTGCAAAGGCAGATATATCGCGACCTACACTTGATAAATTGTTAAATGGAAATATAGATAATAAATGCACTTTTAATCGTCATCTTCAGAAGATATTGAAAATGTTAAATATGTCTGTGGAAGAATTGATGTTTTATCATTCCACATCAGCAAAAAATATTAATACAGCAGTATTTTCACAGAATACGCCTGAAAATCATAAAATGAGTGATTTAGCTAAGAAACAGTATGACTTATTATTAGATGTTATTGATTTATGTGCAATATATTATTAAAAGATGTATAGTGTTAAAAGAATGTTTGTCAGATATTAATCATAGCGAAGTGGAGATATAATTTTATGAGTGAATTGATTACTGCTGAAAATATAGATATGGTTATAAAAAAGAATTCAGAAATTAAGGAAGAAGTATTGAGTCAGGCGATTAAGCTACGGTCAAATCCAGAAATAATGCAAGTTGCATCACCACCACAACTTGCATTATTAATTCTTAAAGGTTTTGGCTTAATTCAGATGCCGATAGAAGATAAATACTGGAGTGGGGCAATATTTGTTAAAGATGGGAAGTATATTCCTGTATTGAACACGGCGTTACCAAGGGCTAATCAGTATTTTACAGCCTGGCATGAGATATATCATTTAATATTTGATAAGGTTTCTTTTAACCATTTTATTGAAATTGATAATATGTTGGAAGAACGAAAAGCAGAATGTTTTGCAGCTTGTATGTTATTAAAGGGTGTAGAAAGATACTATGAGGATCTTACTAAGATGGATTTTATTTCAAAAATATTTTATTGTATGGCAACATTTCAGGCACCTTATAAATCTGTATTAGTTTCATTGTATGAGTATGCTGTTCAAAGTAAGAATGAAGAGTTATGTTGTAAGATTAAAGAAGTGTTTGATTTACAATTTGATAACTTAGCAGAGAAATTTCAGATGCTGGGTTTGGATGATAGTCTTGTAACACCATCTTATGTAATAAATACGTCTTCATTGCAGGAAAAAATAAAGAAAAGTATGGAAAACAATCCTGAACTTAATTATCATAAGGATAATGATGCATTTTTGAAAAATATTATGACAGAGATATCTATGATAATAAGGAGAAGCTGATGACAGAGATACCTGAGATTATAAAAATAGAGAATAAGAGCCATATAGCTATTTTAGACACTTCTTCAATATCATTTATGCAGATATTATATGCAAAAGGATTGAAGCCGGAAGAAATTTTAAAAGATTATGATTTAATTTTAATTCCTAAATGGGTATTAGCAGAAATAAATGATGCAGCCGGAAGAGTTAATTACGTACATGAATTGATTGAAAAAGGTTATCCTATATTTAGTATCAATGAAGAGATATATACTGATTTAACTGATAATGAAGAGGGCAATTTATATAAAATTGTTCTTGCGTCAACGCGTCAGATAGGAAGAATTATAAGTTATTTGCGCCGATATGTAGAAAAGGCAGATCCTCTTGATATGGATAGCTATAAGGAATGGATTAATAAACTTTATGATGAATGGCCGATATCTAATCAGGTTTTATCATCAGGAAGAATAAAAAAGAAAAATGCAGGTGAGGTATCTATTACTATTTTAGCTGAGATTGTTTCATGGTATTATCCGGAAACAGATACATTAACAATATATTCTCAGGATAGTGATACTTATGAATTTCAGAAAAAAGCTGAGGAAAATCTTAGAAAAGTATTTGAACATAAAATACCAGTTCCAGTTTCTTATAAGAGTAATGATGCTATTTTATGCCAGCTTATTAGAAATGGAGAAATAGATATTCATAATCTTGGTGAATATAGAAATGATACCCGCAAGATTACATATAGTAAAGAGCGTAAAGACCATTCTATTGTGTTAGTTACAGAATTGATTGATAATGATTTATTTGAAAAACTTATTGAAGATGAGAACGTTCATATTATATTTTAGACAATATAGATTAATATGGTATATAATAATATTTATTCTACCAAAACCAAGTAAAATAGAGTAGTTAAGAAAGGAATTATATTATGGAAATTTATGAAATGATAGAACTACAGGATTGTCCAAGGTGTTTAGGACCTTCTTTATTAGAGGAAGTAGACCATGGTTTTTATGTAACTTGCCTGGATTGTGGATGCCAGTCAGCAACATTCAGATATAATAATGACGAAGACAAGCTTGAAGCTGCGAAGAAAACAGCTGAGTTATGGAATACTGGCAAGGTAATCTATACAGGTTATGGAGATTAATAATATATGTATGCATAGTTTTGAAGCATGACAGATATGTTTGTGTGCAATGTTATTATAATTAATGTATAGTATAGATGGGAATATGTATAATAATCCCGAATGTGATATATAAGATAGGAGAATTAAACGATGAAGAGTCAGGAAGAACTTTTTAATATGACAGTAATGGAATTAAGAGAGTATATGAATTCACTTTCTAATGAAGAAATAAAGCAGGCAGCAGAAATGTTTGAATATGATGAGCATGAAAGAGATCCTCTTACACTTCTTTCAGCACCTAAGCTTTTTGAGTATATGAAATATGCAAATGGAGCAGTAGATATTGATTTTGGCGAATAATGCTATAAAGAGGGAGTGTGATTAATAGTCACGCTCTTTTATTTATGCTGGGAGGCAATAATTGCGGTGGCCTTTGTGTATTAAAATGGTAAAAGAAATTATAATGAAAATATCAGCAAAATATATATAGAGAGAATGTGAGTGATAGGTTATATGGGTTTATTTAAAAAGAAGGCAAAAGTGCATTCGTATGATAAAGGCATATAAATGAAAATACATGTAGAAGGAAGATATAATTATGGTTAAGAAAATTGTAAAAGGAAAGCATATATTTGCAAGAAAGGCACAGCCTGCAACAGAAGCAGACAGGCAGGTTGTGACAGATTTGATAGATACGTTAAGAGCAAATAGGGAAATATGTGTTGGAATGGCTGCAAATATGATAGGTGTGAATAAGTCAATAATAGTTGTGGCATCAGGTCCATTTCAGTTTGCAATGATTAATCCTGTTATAACTAAGAAGACTGGTGAATATAAGACGGAAGAGGGTTGTTTATCATTAGATGGTGTCAGACCTTGCATAAGATATGATGAGATAGAGGTTGATTATCTTGATAGTAATTTTAAGCCACAACATGGGAAGTATAGTGGGTTTACGGCACAAGTCATACAACACGAAATCGACCATTGCTGTGGTGTGGTAATTTAATTTGCCCATTACCTGACACAATCATAATAGAAAGGGAAAATATAAGAAATTAGATATGAAAAGAATATTATTAATAGCTACAGGCGGTACAATCGCATCGAAACAAACACAGGATGGTCTTGCTCCATCAATGGATGTTAACAGCCTGCTTTCATATATTCCTGATATAAAAACAGTATGTAAGCTTGATGGAATATCTGTTATGAATGTTGACAGTACCAATATGACACCAGCATTGATGAAAAGTATAGCTAAAACAGTGGCAGATAATTATGGATATTATGACGGCTTTGTTGTGGCACATGGAACAGATACAATGGCTTATAGTGCTGCTGCAGTTACCTATATGCTTAAGAATCTTTCTAAACCTGTTGTATTTACTGGCTCGCAGATACCTATAGAAGCTATGTATACAGATGCTAAGAAAAATTTATCAGATGCCATCCGTTTTGCATGTGAGGAAATTAGAGGAGTATATGTGGTATTTGACGGAATCGTTATTAATGGTACACATGCGATGAAAGTAAAAACAAGGAATGCTGATGCATTTAAGAGTATCAATTATCCAGTTATTGCACATATTAAGCATGGAAGAATAACTTATAATGAAGTACTGGAACCTTTAAAGTATAAGAATGAACCAAATAATGACATTGATAACAGTCTTATCCTGGATACGGATATGTGTAAGGATATTATGCTGCTTAAAATGTTTCCTGGAATAGGAACAGGAATATTTGATTATATAAAAGACAACTATAAAGGTGTTATCATAGAGAGTTTTGGCATAGGTGGAATTCCAAATGAAGGTAATAACAATAACATAGCAGGAAAGATTTATGAACTTATACAGGCAGGGGTTGCAGTTGTTATAACAACACAGTGCATATATGAGGGAATAGACCTTAATGTATATGAGGTGGGACAGACAATGGCCAAATTAAATGTCATTATGTCAGGTGATATGACAACAGAGGCGTTGACTATGAAGCTTATGTGGGCACTTGCGCATTATGATAATATTGATGATATTAAGAAATATATAGAAAATGCGTATTTTGCTGATAGAAGTTATTAAAAAGTAACTATTAAGATAGGATTGCGTGAATTGCAAAGCAATGAGGCAATCATGACATTATTATATTAAGTTGCAGGTGTGGATTTAATAATGATTGATAACATAGATTATTATATGGAATATCTTGACGGATTGACAAAGGATATGCCAGAAGAGTTTGTAAAGCTGGCGCAGGTGTTTGAACTGAACGTCTTTGAACCTATTCACATGGAAGGTGAGGATGATATATATGCAGCTTACCTTATGAATGATTCAGTTGAAAGCTATTTCGTATTTGAGAATTCGGTAATGACAGGTGAATATAAGGATATTGACTGTGACCAGATAGCAGGGATAGAAAAGCTTGCAGATGGATACATGCTTATAGTTAATCAGGGTGGAGAAAATATATTTACAATAAGATTTACTAATCTTCGTATTAGGACTGATTATTTTAATTATGGCTGTATGGGACATTTCTGGGTTAAGGGATATGAGTATTTAAGGCAGCTTGAGTATCAGCTTGCAGATGTAAGGGATAAGTACAGGTATCTGGGGAGTGGCTCATGTACTAAGAAAGAGCTTATATTTATGCAGCTTGCCGACTTTCCTCCGATTAAGAAGTATAAGTCTGTTCCGGATAAGTATTATGTGCCATATCCGGATACTATATATTCAGAGGCGGCCTATTATCTTATAGAAACAGCAAAGAATGTTGGTGATAAGAGCATGGCATATATGCTTGAAAGTTATTTGAAAAAACCGGACATATTTAAGTGTAATATTATTGCGGCTATGTTTCATAGAAAAGTGCATAGCAGATTTGTAGATAAGCTTATTATGGATGTTAGGAAAGAGGCTGACAAGTATGTAAACAGGCGGTTTGGCAGTGAAGAAGAAGCACAGTATGATAATGTTCATAAAAAGGCTCTTAAGGCTATGAATATCTATAAGGAAGCGGGCTATGAGTGTCTATTGTATAGAGAAGAGCCATTTATGTACTCAAAGGACTCAATTACATATAAAGAACATGTGCTGGTGTTTAAGAATGGGCTTGTTAACAGGAAGTGTGAGATATATACTTATGAGGTGGATTGATTAGCTTTTATCGTATTTCAGGGTAAAGAGCTGCAGGGCTATTACAAGTAGTTTACTGTGAAAGAATACATGTTAAGGAGTGAATATATGTTTTATTTTTTGTTAGAACCTATTATGATGTATAACTGGATATTAATATTAGCAGCAGTTATACCGGCGGTATTTCTTATGGTGAAGGTATATAGGTCGGACAGGATAGAAAAGGAAAGCGGCTACCTTTTAAGAAAACTTGTTGTGGCAGGTATTATATCTACTTTACTTGCATTGCTAGAAGAAAAGGTGGGAGAATGGCTTTTGTCATGCTTTGTTCCTGAGAATACGTGGCTATATCAGATAATCCTTTACTTCGTAATCGTTGCAATAGCAGAGGAAAGTTCCAAGTATATATTCTTAAAGAAACAGACATGGGATAATCCAGAGTTTAACTGTAAGTATGATGGGGTTGTATATGCGGTATTTGTTGCACTCGGTTTTGCACTTTGGGAAAATATCAACTATGTGTTATCATATGGTTTTTCAACAGCTATAGTAAGGGCGGTAACTGCTATTCCAGGACATGCATGCTTTGGTGTGTTTATGGGTGTGTTCTATGGTCTTGCCAGAAAGCAGTATAATCGTGGAAAGTTATTTAGTGCTAAGATATTCAGAATATGCAGCGTTGTAGTGCCGGCACTTTTACATGGTTCATATGATTTTATAGCAACTATGGAGAATGTTACAGGTGGACTTTATTTTTTAATATTCGTTGTAATATTGTTTGTAATATCATTTGGACTTGTTAACATTTCATCTAAGAACGATAAATATATATAGAGAATGAATATGAAAAGACGCATTTTAACATATAGAAAATATATTGATTCTCTTTTAGAATCAGATGGGCAATCAGATTGGAAATATATAAAGCAGGAACATCTTACACAGCTTGCATTTTTTCAGCATGAAAGGTTAGTGCACCTGATAGTTACTGTTACATTTGCGGTACTTGAGCTGCTTACGGTATGTGCTTGTGTGATAGTTGGAGCACTTGATAGTACATTTAGTTTTCCGTTATTAATACTTGCACTTTTAATACTTGTACTTCTTATTCCATATATTAAGCATTATTATCTTCTGGAAAATGAAGTGCAGAAAATGTATGTACAATATGATAGGATTGTACAGAAAATGTATGAGGAGGAAAAAATGTCAGATGTCAGAGTTATTAAGTTAAATGAAAGTGTTTATTCACATAATGATAATCAGGCGGAAGAAACACGTCGTATGTTAAATGATAAGAATGTATTCTTCGTTAATATTATGTCATCGCCAGGAAGCGGAAAGACTACTATGTTGTCAAGACTTATCAATATGATTAAGAATGATTTAAGAATAGGTGAAATGGATGTTGATATTGAGTCAGATATTGATGCCAGAAGGGTTGCTGATGCAACAGGTGTAAAGACTATGCAGATTCATAATGGTGGTCTGTGTCATATTGATGCCACGATGACAGCAGAGGCAATAAGTGAATATGGTGTGGATGATATTGATATATTGTTTCTTGAAAACATTGGTAATCTTGTATGTCCGGCCGAATTTGATACAGGAGCACATCGTAATATAATGATTTTGTCAGTCCCAGAAGGTGATGATAAACCACTAAAGTATCCACTTATGTTTTCAGTGTGTGATGTTATTCTTGTAAATAAAATAGACACTCTTGAAGTGTTTGATTTTGATATACAGAAGTTCACACAGCATGTTAGAGAACTTAATCCTAATGCTATAATTATGCCAATAAGTGCAAGGACAGGTGAGGGCATGGACAGACTTGTGGAGTGGCTTATGTCTGAGCGTAGTAAGCTGGTTTGTTAGAATGTTTTAAATTATAGAAAATATTTAAATTCTTTTACTTATGTTTTTGGAATATGTAAAAATATTTATTGATATCCTGACATTAATCGGTTAAGATATATGCGATATTATGATTTATACGTGAGGAATACAATGACAAATATAATGGAAAAACAGTTCTACAGGCAAAGAAAAGACTTTGATTTATCATGTATTGAAAGAGATAAGAAGTTTACAATGCCAGAAGGTGTAGAATATACAGAAAATATTGCTTATACCAAAGATGGCAATCCTTCGCACCAGCTTGATATATATCGTCCAAAGGACAGAGAAGGAGAAGTTCTTCCTGTGATAATCAATGTTCATGGTGGTGGACTGATTATAGGAAACAAAGGCTTTAATAAGTATTTTTGTTCTTTGTTGTGTAAGAAAGGATTTCTTGTATACAGCATAGAATACCGCCTTATTCCGGATTGTATGATATATGACCAGTTCAGGGATGTGTTTATGGCCATGGATTATATAAGTGGGCGTATCAGGACAGATGGTGGAGATGAATCGCACGTATACATGGTGGGTGACAGCGGAGGTGCGTGTCTTATTATGTATACCAATGCAATTCAGAATAATAAAAAAATAGCAAAGGCAGCAGGTGTTAAGCCTTCAGATTTACATATTAACGCGATTGGCTTTATAAGCGGAATGTTTTATACAACTAAGTTTGATAAGATAGGAATGTTTCTTCCAAGGTATTTATATGGAAAGAATTATAAAAAGTCAGCATTTGGTAAGTATGTGAACCCGGATAATAAGGAACTTATAGAGTCACTTGCGCCTGTATGGCTTGTGACAAGCCACAATGATTACTTAAGAAAGTATACATTAAATTTTGAGAAGGCATTAGCAGAGGCTGGAAAAGAATATGAGTTTGTAGATTTTCCAAAGGATAAGAGGCTTACGCATGCATTCAGTGTGTTTGAACCATTTTTGCCAGAGAGTAAAAAGACTACAGATTTGCTTGCAGGATATCTTAAGAAATTTTAGAATTAAAGGATTGATATATATATGATAACAGAAAAAGATATGCAATATGTTCTTACTATTGCAAACTATGGCAATCTGACTAAGGCTGCAAATGCGTTGTTTTTATCACAGCCAGCGCTAAGTATCCAGCTTAAACGTCTTGAGAACTCTCTTGGAATACAGCTTTTTGAAAGAAAAGGCAGAAGAATGATTCTTACATATGCTGGTGAAGAGTTTGTAAAGTCTGCAAGAGAGATAACTATGAAATGTTTCGAACTTGAAGACAGAATGATTGATATAGGAAAGAATGTTGCGGTTAAGCTGCAGATTGGATATATGGTACGTCAGATGGAAGCATTGTTTCCTTCTGTTATGACAGAATTCAATCAGTTGTATCCACAGTCAGTTGTATATGCTGTTGATGGACATTTGTCTGATCTTGAAGAAAAGCTTATCAGTGGAGACATTGATATGTTTTTTGGATATAACAGTGTTAGTAATACGCGGTTATCATATGAAACTATTTATGAGGACTGCCTTGTTGCAGTCCTTCCAAAATCTCACCCGGCAGTTCTAAGTGTGAAAAGGCTGGATACGTGTATATATCCATGGCTGGATCTTTCTATGGTAAGCAAGGAACGGTTTATTCTTCAGCATAGTAACCAGAGCATAAGACAGCTTGAAGAGGATGCACTGTTTTATGCGGATGTGTTACCAGAGATGACTTATAAAATAAGCAGTATAGATGCAGGTATACGTCTTGCTGAGAAG
>OHIM01001109.1_pt1 | contig 12312 bp, 10 predicted proteins | sample 1568271 | NCBI WGS metagenome assembly OHIM01 (sample SAMEA3879580, study PRJEB24766) | human gut metagenome | biome: human-associated habitat; feature: feces | place: USA | collected 1985/1987
AATCTGATGGTATAGACAGACACCCAATGAGTAGCTTTAGAAACTCCATTGCCTACCAACTTCTCTTGTTCTTGATTGTGTTCTTCAAAGACTTCAAACAGACTTCTCTCCTTTAGAGATTCTACCTTATCAAAGTAAGCGTCATAAAGAATTTGGGCAGTTATGATAAAGCCTCTTTCCAAAAGTTCTGCTTCTTTCTGATAGAGTTTCGCTTTAATCGCTTTTAAATAATTGTTGAGATTCTGTGTCTCTTGGTCTTTTCCTTTTACTTGCTGTTTGGTTTTGTCCCATTTTTCAATAGCTATTTGTTTACCTGTGGAGAAAGAGTTTCTTTCACCATTTACAGTAATCATAACTTCAATAGGAACATTACCATTCTTTCTTGCTTTGCTTTCTCTTATAAAAAAGAGAATAGAAAATGAACTTCTTACCATTGTTCTATCATTTAAAATTAGACTTATGGAAGTTCTTTAAGAATGATATATCTATTTGTAATATAGATGGTTAATTGAAATTTTGTGACCACTTTTGAAAAAAGAGGAAAATGGTCACAAATTGGTCACAAAATAGCTTCATTTTAGCTCCATTTTAAGGATAATCAGCCACGTTTACCCTTAGAGATTCAAGCTCCATTTAAGCTATAATTTGCTTCAATTCCATTATCCAATCACAGCTAATTATAAGAAGAATAGCAAGAGGAAATGAGTATTAGATAGGGGATAAGCATTGCGGTACAACTAAAATAAAAATCCCCATAACCATTACGGCTACAGGGATTTATATATTAGCAATGTATTATATTACTTGCTCAAAGCAGTAGCAACGTCTACAGCACAAGCCACTGTACATCCTACCATCGGGTTGTTACCGATACCCAGGAATCCCATCATTTCCACGTGAGCAGGGACTGATGAAGAACCGGCGAACTGAGCGTCAGAGTGCATACGACCCATAGTATCTGTCATACCGTAAGAAGCAGGACCGGCAGCCATGTTGTCCGGGTGAAGAGTACGACCTGTACCACCACCTGATGCAACTGAGAAATAAGGCTTACCTGCAAGAACACGTTCTTTCTTGTAAGTACCTGCAACCGGATGTTGGAAACGAGTCGGGTTAGTAGAGTTACCGGTGATAGATACGTCTACACCTTCTTTCCACATGATAGCTACACCTTCGCGAACATCATCGGCTCCGTAGCATTTTACTTTTGCACGAGGACCGTCAGAATAAGCGATTTCACGAACTACTTTCAGTTCACCTGTGAAATAATCGAATTCAGTCTGAACGTATGTAAATCCGTTGATACGAGAGATGATTTGTGCAGCGTCTTTGCCCAAACCGTTCAAGATACAACGCAGAGGTTCTTTACGTACTTTGTCTGCTTTTGCAGCGATTTTGATAGCACCTTCGGCAGCAGCGAATGATTCGTGACCTGCCAGGAATGCGAAACATTTAGTTTCTTCGCGCAGCAACATAGCAGCCAGGTTACCGTGACCGATACCTACTTTACGGTCGTCGGCTACAGAACCCGGAATACAGAATGCCTGCAGACCGATACCGATAGCTTCGGCAGCTTCGGCAGCGTTTTTGCAACCTTTCTTCAATGCAATGGCAGAACCTACTACGTAAGCCCACTTAGCATTTTCGAAACAGATAGGCTGAGTTTCTTCACAAGTTTTATAAGGATCAAGTCCGGCAGCTTCGCAGATTGCGTTAGCTTCTTCGATGTCTTTGATGCCGTTTTCGTTCAAAGCAGCAATGATCTGTTTGATACGACGGTCTTGGCTTTCGAATTTTACTTCTCTAATCATATTCTTTCCTCCTTATAATTATTCGTGACGTGGATCAATTTTCTTAACAGCTCCCTGTTCTTCAGTTACACGTCCGTAAGTACCTGTAACTTTCTTCAACGCTTCGTTAGCATCAGTACCCTTCTTGATTTCGTCCATGAACTTACCCATGTGAACGAATTCGTAACCGCAGATTTCATCGTTCTTATCCAAGAATACGTTCTTGATGTAACCTTCAGCCATTTCAAGGTAACGGGGACCTTTAGCCAAAGTACCATACAAAGTACCTACCTGGCTGCGAAGACCTTTACCCAAGTCTTCCAGACCGGCACCGATAATCAGACCGCCTTCCGAGAAAGCCGACTGAGTACGTCCGTAAACGATTTGAAGGAAAAGTTCGCGCATTGCTGTGTTGATAGCGTCACAAACCAAGTCGGTGTTCAATGCTTCCAATACAGTCTTGCCCGGAAGGATTTCAGCAGCCATGGCAGCCGAGTGAGTCATACCTGAGCAACCGATAGTTTCTACCAATGCTTCCTGGATGATACCTTCTTTTACGTTAAGGGTTAGTTTACAAGCACCCTGCTGAGGAGCACACCAGCCAATACCGTGTGTCAAACCAGAGATGTCTTTAATTTCTTTTGATTTTACCCACTTTCCTTCTTCAGGAATAGGAGCCGGTCCGTGATTAGGACCTTTCTTCACAACACACATGTGTTCTACTTCGTGTGAATAAGTCATATTCTTTACGTTTTTTGGTAATAAAATAAATATTCGTAACCACGTGAAAAAGGTTAGTTACCTTTTTCGCCTACAAAGTTAGTCCTTTTATTCTTTTCTGCAACCTGTTGCGTGCCACTTTTTGATATTAAATTAAATAAATTTATTGTGAGACAATATTTTGCAAACTAGAGTTGCCAAAATCTTTTTTCTTTCCACCGAATCACTTATCTTTGTACCTATATATATTATATAAAGATGGAAACGAGTAAAATAGAAATTAAGGACGAAGTGCTTCGACAGGGTGCTGAGGAAGGTATGGACGAATTTATTAAAGTTTTTACCGATAAGTATTTGGAAGTGACGGGCGGTGTGATTAATGCTGAAACAATGCCCTTGCTCAATGGTTACCAACATTCTTTGCTAGGCTATCATTTTTTTCGTGAAGAGATTAATGAAGGGGGCTTTATTCAGTTGATTCAAAATGGCTATGGGCCGTATCTTTTTGATAATCCTTTTGCTAAATCAATGCGTCTTTTTGGGGCGAAGGAATTCTCAAAGTTGATTTATACTGCCAAGAAAATTTATGATGAAAACCGTGCAGACTTGGAAAAAGACTGCGATGATGAAGAATTTATGGCAATGTATGAGCAATACGAGGTATTTGATGAACTGGAAGAGCAGTTTATGGATATGGAGGAACTTGTCACAGCACAGATTGCCGAGTATGTGGATAATAATATAGAACAGTTTGCTGAAATAGTGGAGTGAGTTTGTTTATGTATTAATAAAGGTTAATATGAAAGAATGTTGTGCAGTATTTGGGTTTGGAGCTCATTTAATCATTAAAACAACAAAAAAGAGTTGAAGTTTCCCTTTACGACTCGAATCTTTTAATTAATTTTGCAAACCCTAATAATAAAGAGAAGAAAATGAAAAAAATGAAGTTGGCAGTGTTCTTTGCTGCATTGGTATCTGTGTTATCCTTTAGTTCTTGCTTGGACACTAACAGTGAAAGTGCTTATGACGGCATAGCGCTTGCAACTGTTACAGGTGATGAGTTTATTGGCTATAAATTATACGCAGATGGAGGTGGAATCTTGGTTCCTACAGCTGCTAATATGAAACAGTTTGGTGATTGGAGTAAGGTGAAACGTGCTCAAGTGCTATTTAAACATTTGGATGAAGTGTTGCCTGAGCCGTCAGAAAATACAAAGTATAAGGTTGAAATCGTTTCTGTTGGTCAGTTATTTGGAGGTACCAATATGATTAATACTACGAGAGATGTAGAAGCAGCTGACACTTTGTATAAGAATCAAGATCCTATTATCGATTTTTATGGGGGAGTTGGTATTTACAAGGGATATATAACATTTAGTCCTCAATTTAATTATAACTCATCTTCACCTTTTTATTTTAATATGAGTTATAGAGAAGAGGATATTGTTGATAATGAAAAACTGACGTTGACATTCCATTATGACAATGGGGAAAGCGATTCTTATAATTCTATTAATGTATTATGCAGTTTTCCTTTCTCGTCAGAACTTTATAGCCATTTCTCTGAAACAGATTCTATAGATGTAGTTCTTAGAGCTGTGCAGGATAGAGGTGGTGAAAATTATGTAAAAAAAGAAGTAAGAATGGCTACTAAAGATTTTAGAGCTCCTTACGGATACTGATAAATCATTATATTGCAAGTAGAAAAGTCCTCTTTTCCCTTTGGGAAAAGGGGATTTTTTATACCTTTGCAACTCATTGAAGTATAACAAAGGTAAATAGATTAAGCATTGAACTACAAAGATTTATTTAATAGAGTGGTGTTGCTGATTTCCTCTCCGGCTAAGGCTTGGGCAGAAATCAATACAGAAGAGGATAGGCGGAAAGTGCTTGGCACATTTGTTTATCCCATGATAGGATTGTGCGGCTTGTCCGTTTTTATAGGTACTTTTATTGGAAATACAGCAGGTGTATCTGCTTTTCAGATAGCAATGACCCGTTGTTGCGCCATTTTTGTTTCTCTCTTTGGAGGATATTTCTTGGCTGCTTATGCTGTAAATCAATTGGGAAAGAAATTGCTGAACCGAGGCGAACAGTATGAACTAAACCAACAGTTTGTGGGTTATGCCATGGTGGTGACATTTGTGCTTGATATTATCAGCGGTTTGTTTTCAATCTCCATTTTGCATTGGATACTCCAGTTCTATACCGTGTTTGTGGTATATGAAGGGGCACGCACACTGATGAAAGTGGAAGAAGCCAAACTGACCCGATACACATTGATTGCTTCGGTGATTGTAATTGTTTGTCCGGCGCTTATTGCGGCGGTATTTAATGAGTTATCTGTTATTTTGAATTGATGAAACCGACTCCTGTAAATATAAAAAATAAACGTGCGTCGTTCGATTATGAATTTATCGATACGTACACAGCAGGTATTGTGCTTACCGGAACTGAGATAAAATCCATCCGTATGGGTAAAGCCAGCCTGGTAGATACCTATTGCTACTTTGTGCATGGTGAGTTGTGGGTAAAGAATATGCATATTGCAGAATATTTCTATGGTTCGTATAATAACCATACAGCCCGCCGTGAACGTAAGCTGTTGTTAAGCAAGAAAGAGTTGCGTAAATTGGAAGAGGTAGGAAAGAATCCCGGCTTTACCATTGTTCCTGTCCGTTTGTTCCTGAATGAAAAAGGACTGGCAAAATTAGTTATCGCTTTGGCAAAAGGTAAAAAACAATATGATAAGCGCGAATCTTTGAGAGAAAAGGATGACAGGCGTGAAATGGATAGAATGTTTAAGAGATAGTATATATTGTGAATGGCTACATTGAAGCAAATTATTGACGAACGAATTCTCATCCTCGACGGAGCGATGGGGACAATGATACAAAAATACAACTTATCGGAACAGGATTTTAGAGGGGAACGGTTTGCACAAGTTGCCGGTCAGATGAAAGGCAACAATGACTTGCTGTGCCTTACCCGTCCTGATGTGATAAAAGATATTCATCGCAAGTATCTGGAAGCAGGTGCAGATATCATCGAGACAAACACGTTTAATGCTCAGCGGGTGTCGATGGCAGATTATCATATGCAGGATATGTGCCGTGAGATAAATTTGTCGGCTGCCGGAATCGCTCGTGAAATGGCGGACGAATATTCCCGAAAGACTCCCCATAAACCGCGCTTTGTGGCCGGGTCTGTCGGTCCCACCAATAAAACTTGCTCAATGAGTCCCGATGTGAATAATCCTGCAATGCGTGCACTTACTTATGATGAGTTGGTCGGTGCCTACAGGGAGCAAATGGAAGCATTGCTGGAAGGGGGAGTGGATGCTCTCCTGATAGAGACTATATTTGATACACTGAATGCCAAGGCTGCTGTTTTTGCGGCTGAGTCGGCAATGCAGGCGGTGGGACGAGAAGTGCCTTTGATGCTCTCGGTGACGGTATCGGATATTGCCGGCCGCACGCTTTCCGGTCAGACTCTGGATGCCTTTCTTGCGTCTGTTCAGCATGCTCCTGTTTTTTCTATCGGCTTGAATTGCTCTTTCGGAGCCAAACAGTTGAAACCTTTTTTGGAAGGGCTGGCTGCGCGTGCTCCTTATTATATCAGTGCGTATCCCAATGCAGGACTCCCGAATAGCTTGGGGCAGTATGACCAGACTCCCGGAGATATGGCTTCGGAAGTGAAGGAATACATAGACGAGGGTTTGGTGAATATTATCGGCGGATGTTGTGGCACGACTGAAGAATATATTGCCGAATATGTTCCATTGGTGCAGAAGGCACGCCCTCACATTCCGGCAGGTAAGCCTGAGCGGATGTGGCTTTCGGGATTGGAGCTGCTTGAACAGACACCCGAAATTAATTTTATCAATGTGGGCGAACGTTGCAATGTGGCGGGTTCGCGTAAGTTTCTTCGTTTGATAAACGAAAAGAAATACGAAGAGGCATTGAGCATTGCACGTAAGCAGGTAGAAGACGGTGCATTGATTATTGATGTTAATATGGATGACGGGCTGCTGGATGCCAAGGAAGAAATGACTGTTTTTCTGAATCTGGTGATGTCCGAACCCGATATTGCACGTGTTCCTGTGATGATTGATTCTTCTAAGTGGGAGGTGATAGAAGCCGGGCTGAAGTGTTTGCAAGGTAAATCTATCGTAAATTCCATATCGCTGAAAGAGGGAGAGGAGAAATTTATCGAGCATGCCTGTCTGATTAAAAAACTGGGAGCTGCAACGGTCGTGATGGCTTTTGACGAGAAAGGACAGGCCGACACTTTCGAACGGAAGATTGAAGTTTGTTCGCGTGCCTATCGTATCTTGACAGAGCAGGTCGGCTTTAATCCGCATGACATTATTTTCGACCCTAATGTGCTGGCTGTGGCTACGGGAATTGAGGAACACAATAATTATGCTGTTGATTTTATCAAAGCAACCGGTTGGATAAAGCAGAATCTTCCCGGAGCACATGTCAGTGGCGGGGTAAGTAACTTGTCATTCTCTTTCCGTGGTAATAATTATATCCGTGAAGCAATGCATGCCGTATTTCTTTATCATGCCATTCGGCAGGGCATGGATATGGGTATTGTGAATCCGGCCACTTCGGTGCTCTATACCGATATTCCTGCCGATGTGCTGGAACGGATAGAGGATGTGGTGTTGAATCGTCGTCCCGATGCTGCCGAAAGGCTGATTGAAACAGCGGAAGCTTTAAAGAATACCGAAACCGGCGGCAAACCGGCGGAACAGGAGTTATGGCGTGAGGCAACGGTGGAGATGCGTTTGCAATATGCATTGATAAAAGGCATCGGTGATTATTTGGAAGAAGATTTGGCGGAGGCGTTGCCGCTATACGGAAAAGCGGTGGATATCATTGAAGGGCCGTTGATGGATGGAATGAACAAAGTGGGTGAGCTCTTTGGGGCCGGAAAAATGTTTCTGCCTCAAGTGGTGAAGACTGCCCGCACCATGAAAAAAGCTGTGAGTATTTTGCAACCGCTTATTGAAGCCGATAAGCAGGAAGGAGTGCGCAGTGCCGGAAAGGTGTTGATGGCAACTGTGAAAGGTGATGTGCACGATATCGGGAAAAATATCGTATCGGTGGTGATGGCTTGTAATAATTATGAAATTATAGACTTGGGGGTGATGGTTCCTGCCGAAACGATTGTGCAAAAAGCCATAGAAGAGAAAGTGGATATCATCGGCTTGAGTGGATTGATTACTCCGTCTCTTGAGGAGATGGCACATGTGGCTGTCGAATTGCAACGTGCAGGACTGGATATTCCGATTATGGTTGGTGGTGCTACGACTTCCAAACTTCATACTGCTCTGAAGATTGCTCCTGTTTATGGAGGGCCGGTTATTCACATGAAAGATGCTTCACAGAATGCATTGGTGGCAGCCCGTTTGCTGAATGCTGAGTCTCGCCAAGAATTTGTGGAGGGAATAAACAGAGAGTATGAAGAACTTCGCAGCAAGAATAGTGCAAAACAGGTGAAGACTGTTTCTTTGGAAGAGGCACAAAAGAATAAATTAAACCTTTGGTAAGAAGATTTATCTTTCAAAGTATTTAGGGAATAATTGAAAAACTTCAAGGTCTTTTTTTAGAAGAACTTGAAGTTTTTTTAAAAGACGGAAGAGTTTTTTGAAAAGAACAAGGTCTTTTGGGAGGGTTGCTGTCACGAAAAACTTCCGCCTTTTAATTTATTTGATGTTTCACCGCAAATCGTTGAGCATGAGTGGAATAATGCCCTGTTATGCGTGAAACGTGCTTTTTATTAAAGTCCTTTTATAGTTGATTTAGAAATTCTTCTGCTTTGATGAGCGTCTCCGGCTTTCCGATATCTATCAATTGTAGGTTGTCGACGGGATAGCCCTGAATCCTGATGTTTTTGCAAACTTGCAGGTAAAAATCGATAATAGAATATTTCCCCGGTTTCATGCCTTTGTTCAGCAATAGCGGGTTGATTGCTTGTATACCGCTATAGGCGTATTCCCGGAACTTTCCTTCTTCGTATTTTAATCCGGCAGGTTTCACTTCGTTTGTGGTTTTATTTATCCAGCCGCACAAAAGATTGTTGTCATCAAATAGCAAGTAGCGGGAGGTGATTCGTCTGCTTACCAGCATGGTGGCGTATACATCAGGGGTTTGTTGGTGGAAGCGGATTAAATCTTGTAAATTGCAGTTGGATAAAATATCTACATTATGCAGCAGGATACCGTTTTTATCTTCATGGCAGGGGGATATGAAATACTTGCCGGCTTTTTCCAGTCCTCCTCCGGTGTCCAGTAATTCTTCTGTCTCGTCAGAAATATGGATGTCGACACCGAAATTATGATTAGCCTGCAGAAAATCTAGAATCTGATCGGCAAAATGGTGTACGTTAATCACTATTTCATTAAAGCCCGAAGCTTTCAGCTTTAATATGACATGTTCCAGCATGGGCTTTCCGGCTACTTCTATCAGCGCTTTGGGTTTGGTATCTGTCAGGGGTTTGAGCCGGCTTCCCAAGCCGGCTGCAAAAATCATAGCTTTCATAAAGTCGATTCGAATATTTGTTCTATGTTTTGTTCGCGGTGAATCAAGACAACCTTTACACCGAATTTCCGGTTTAAATGCTCAGCTGTATGTTGGGCCGAATAGACCGACCGGTGTTGTCCGCCGGTACAGCCGAAGCATACAGACAGGTTGCTGAACCCTCGCTCCATATATCGTTTGACCGACGCGTCCACCAGCGCGTATGCATGTTCCAGAAAAGGAAAGATTTCTCCGTCTTCTTCCAAAAAGCGGATAACAGGTTCGTCCAGTCCGGTAAAGGGTTTGTAGCGTTCGTATTTACCGGGATTATTTACGGCACGGCAATCGAATACATAACCGCCTCCGTTACCTGTAGGGTCGTCGGGTATGCCTTTTTTGTATGCAAAACTCATCACTTTAACCGTCAGTTGGCGTTTTTTCAGCTCGTCCTTGAATTGTTTCAATTCAGTCAGCTCGCGCAAGACGGAGCATAAGTAAGGATATTCGGGATACTCATCGCGCAATAACTGCCGCAGGTTTTCTATGGCATAAGGTACGCTTTGTATGAAATGAGGCTTTTTCTCAAAATATCCGCGAAACCCGTAGGCTCCCAATACTTGCAAGGTGCGGAAAAGTACAAAATGATGCAGTTGACTGAAAAAATATTCTCTGTCTACCGGTTTGTATTTGCAAAGCGCGTCAATGTATTCTTCCAAGAGTTCTTTTTTTAAAGTGTCAGGATATTGGGCTTTGGCCTGCCATAAGAAAGAGGCGACATCATAGAAGAACGGGCCTTTGCGTCCACCCTGAAAATCGATGAACCATGGTTTGTCATCTTTAATCATTACATTCCGGCTTTGGAAATCGCGATACATGAAAGTGGCTGAAGAGCTGCGGAGCAGTACATCGCTCATCTTCTGGAAATCGTCTTCCAGTTTGTCTTCCTGAAATTCAAGTCCGGTAGCTTTCAGAAAACAGTATTTAAAGTAGTTCAAATCCCAAAGAATAGAACGTTGGTTGAATTCCGGTTGCGGGTAACAATGGGAAAAATCAAATCCGTCGGCCCCTGCAAATTGGATGGCCGGCAGTAGGCGGATAGTTTTGCGGAGAAGTTCCTTCTCCTCTTCCGAGAATACACTGGTGGTGCGCCCTTTTTCGATGGCATTGAATAATAATGTGTCACCTAAGTCTTCTTGCAGATAGCATGTCTTATCTGCGGAAACACAATAGACTTCGGGAACAGGAAGACCTTTTTTGCGAAAATGTGCGGCCATATAGAGAAAAGCGTTGTTCTCTTCGATGGAAGTACCATAAACGCCGATTAAATTCTGTGTTCCGGTGAGTCTGAAATAACGTCTGTTGGAACCGGAAGAAGGCAATTCGGTAATTGTCTCGGCAGCTACACCTGTGTATGTTTGATATAAATGCTGTAAATCTTCTATAATCATGACTTTAGTATTTGTAAGCAAAGATACCAATTAATATTGGGAATAAAAAAACGGGGAGCGACTTCATTTATTCGCTCCCCGTTTTTTATTTGATTTCGATTTCCTCTTTCATGTCTATTTCTTCTCCATGCATATCGGTAAACTTATATTGCAGGAATGCCAGACTTTGATCGGGGATAATCTTTATTCCGAATCCGTATTTCATTTGCCATTTACGCTTTAGCGACACAAGGCCTTGATTAACGTAAGCAGCAATATACGGGTGGATGTACAGTGTAAATCTCTTAATCTTCAGCTTATTGACCAGGTAATCAATTTTACTCTCCAATGTATCTGTAAAAAGAATGGATGGTTTGATGCTACCTTTCCCGAAGCAGGTGGGACAGGTTTCATCTGTAGTGACATCCATGGCCGGACGCACGCGTTGGCGGGTAATCTGCATCAGTCCGAACTTGCTGAGAGGGAGAATATTGTGTTTGGCTCTGTCTTTCTGCATATTTTGGCACATGCGTTCATACAGCTTTTGTCTGTTCTCAGCCAGGTTCATGTCTATAAAGTCAACGACAATAATACCACCCATATCACGCAACCTCAACTGGCGCGCCAATTCATCGGCAGCTCCCAGATTGACATCCAGTGCGTTAGCCTCTTGTCCGTTACCGGATTTGGAACGGTTACCGCTATTGACATCCACCACATGAAGCGCTTCAGTGTGTTCAATAATCAGGTAAGCTCCACTCTTATACGAAATCGTTTTACCGAATGAGGACTTGATTTGTTTGGTTATTCCAAAATTGTCGAAGATAGGAAGCTGTCCTTTGTACAATTTCACGATTTCTGCCCGTTCAGGGGCAATGAGAGATACATAATCCTTGATTTCGTGGAACACTGTTTCGTCATTTACGTAAATGTTCTCGTATGAAGGGTTAAATAAATCGCGCAACATGGCTACCGTGCGGCTGGTCTCTTCATAAACCAGTGCAGGAAGTTTGGCTGCTTTTTGTACTTTTGTAATGGTCTCTTCCCAATGTTTCAGCAAGACTTTAAGCTCGGCATCAAGTTCGGCCACCCTTTTTCCCTCTGCCACAGTGCGAACTATCACCCCGAAGTTTTTCGGTTTGATACTTTGCAACAGTTGCTTGAGGCGGGCACGTTCTTCGCTCGATTTAATTTTTTGAGATACGGAAACCTTGTCATTGAAGGGGATAAGAACCAGATAACGCCCGGCGAAAGATAATTCGCAGGTCAGTCTGGGGCCCTTGGTTGAAATAGGTTCCTTTACGATTTGCACAATTACTTCCTGACCTTGTTGGAGGGTGGTTGAAACAGTTCCCTCTTTATCAATGTCAGGCAGCATAGTAGCTTTTGAAATTGGATAAAGTTTTTTGCGGTCGCTTAAAACTTGCTTCAGATACTTCTGATAAGAATGAAATTGAGGTCCTAAGTCTAAATAGTGAAGAAAAGCGTCTTTTTCGAAACCGACATCCACGAAGCAGGCATTGAGTCCGGGCATTAGTTTTCTTACCCGTCCCAAATACATATTTCCCACATTGAAAGAAGCACTTCTTCCTTCTTTTTGGAATTCCACCAACGCCTTATCTTCCAGGAGCGCAATGGAAATTTCTTTGGGTTGTACGTCTACTACTAGTTCGCTTGTCACTTTTGTATTCTTAAATTATTCACTTTTCTCATTAAACAAAGAACAAACCTGAAAGACATTTTGTTGCTTTGCAAGGTTTGTTCTTTATTTGTCGTCACAGACAGACTACAAATTATTTTTTGCTTTTATGTCTGTTCTTTCTTAGTCTTTTTTTACGCTTGTGC
>OHIM01001113.1_pt1 | contig 12274 bp, 10 predicted proteins | sample 1568271 | NCBI WGS metagenome assembly OHIM01 (sample SAMEA3879580, study PRJEB24766) | human gut metagenome | biome: human-associated habitat; feature: feces | place: USA | collected 1985/1987
CCTCCGGGGTGGTGGTGGAGGCGTTGACGGCAACGGGCAGCTGCTGCGCAAGGGCGCACATCTGCTCCACCGAGAAGCCGTAGTCCAGCCGCAGACCCCACAGGTGCAGCCGCTTTGCCAGCGCGGTCAGGTCGGCACAGCCAAACTGCCGGATGGTCTTTTCCGACACATCTGCCAGAATGCGCCAGCCTTGTGCGGAGAGAAAATCGCACATTTCCTGCACGCGGGCGCAGTAAGCGGCATCAAATTCTTCGCTGATATGCAGTGAGATAAAAACAGGCGCGCCGCCTGCCGCAAAAGCGGAAAGCGACGCACGCTGTTCCTCAAACTGCGTCAGATACACTGACCGTCCGAGTGTTTTAAGCATTGGCAACGTCCTCAACAGAGACCATTGCGTTGGTCACGATAAAGCCCATGATGTAGCAGATGACCAGACCCACTGCGTAGCAGCCAACGGAAGCAGCCACACCGTGAGGGCCGGCGGTCATGACGAACAGAGCCAGCAGACCGGAGGGGCCCCAAGCAGTAGCAGCCACCTGCATGGCCATAACGAAGGCACCGCCGAAGCCGGCACCCAGACCGGCGCTGATGAAGGGCTTGCCCATAGGCAGGGTGACACCGTAGATCAGCGGCTCGCCGATGCCCAGCAGACCTGCGGGCAGTGCGCCGGTGATAACGTTCTTCAGACGGGTGTTGCCGCACTTCTTAGCCTTGAAGTAGATAGCGACAGCAGCGCCAACCTGACCTGCACCGGCCATAGCCAGAGCGGGGTACAGGGTAACGTAGCCAAAGCTCTCCAGCTGCACGGAGTACAGAGCAACCAGACCATGGTGCATGCCCATAGCGACCATGGGCAGGAACAGCGCGGTGGAAATATAACCGGCAATGATGCGCACAATCAGGATATCGCTCATGCACAGCTTTTCAACCACCCAGCACAGCGCGGTGGAAACATAGCCGGTAGCGGGCATGATGATCAGGATATAGGGCACGAGGCACAGGATCATGGTGATCAGCGGGGTGAACACGATGTCCAGAGATTCGGGCATCCACTTACGCACCCAGCGCTCGATCTTGACAAGGCACCATGCGCCCAGCACAACGGCCAGCACGCCGCCGCGGCCTGCACGCAGGATGGAATCCAGCGGCACAGCCTCGTTGAAGAGACCCAGAATGGAAGAGATCTTGTTGATGCCCTCCAGACCGGTGATCATGCCCAGCATACCGCCCAGAATGGGGGTGCCGCCGAACTTTTCGGCTGCGCGGTAGCCGACCCATGCGGTCAGGTAGCCCAGGAAGCAGGTGTTCATCAGACCCAGCAGGGTGCTGATAAGGGCCAGTGCGGGGATGTCGGCGTAGTTCGGCACCACCTGACCGATCAGGGAGTTGATGCCGGCGCACAGACCGGAAGCCACAACGCCCGGGATCAGGGGGATAAAGATATCGCCGAAGGTCTTGAACAGCTCCTTGACCTTGCTCTGCTTCTGTCCGGCCTTGACTGCGGCCTTGTTGGTCTGCCAGTCGTTGGCGGTGGAAGCGGCGGCGTCCGCCGGGATGCCCATGTCGCGGCAGATATCTGCGCACTTGCGGCACTTGCCGGGGCCGACCACGATCTCTACATAGCCGGTACGGTCATGCACGATGCCCATCACGCCCTCGATGGCCTTCAGGCCCTCGTCGTCGATCTTGGCGTCATCTTTAACGCGCACCCGCAGACGGGTCATGCAGTTGGTTGCGGTGAGAACGTTGCTCTTTCCGCCGACCTTCTCCAGCGCCGCGCGGACCAGTTCTTCATTCGTCATAAGTGGGTCCTCCTTTAAAACAGGTGTATATCCGATGCGGCCTTTGCCGCTAAGGAACTTAGAGATATCTTACAGCACTTCCAGCCGGATGGCCTCCCGCACATGGCCGCGGGCCTTTTCCAGCCGCCGGGCGGCTTCCTGTGCATCGCAGTCTGCCAGCAGCATGGTGATGGCAGTCTTTACGCTGCCACCCGCTGCGTCAATGGCGGCGCGGGCTTTCTCCCGCTCCACGCCGGTGGCGTCAATGACGATGTTCTCGGCGCGGGTGTGCAGCTTTTCGTTGGTCTGCTGCACGTCCACCATCAGGTTCTGGTAGGCCTTGCCGGTGCGCACCATAGAGCCGGTGGAGATCATGTTCAAAATCAGCTTCTGTGCCGTACCGGACTTGAGCCGGGTGGAACCGGTCAATACCTCGGGGCCGCAATTCACCTCAATGGCAAGCTCTGCGGCCTTGCCGATGGCGCTGCCGATATTGCAGGCAATGGCGGCAGTGTGGCAGCCCACGCTCTTGGCGTAGTCCAGACCGCCCAGCACATAGGGCGTGCGGCCGGAAGCGGCAATGCCCACCACAAAGTCATTCGCGGTCAGGCCGTGGGCTTTCAGATCCTCAACAGCCAGCTCCCGGCTGTCCTCTGCGCCCTCCACAGCCTCGATAAAGGCTTTTTCGCCGCCGGCGATGAGCCCTACCACCATCTCCTTCGGCACACCGAAGGTGGGCGGGCACTCGGCGGCATCCAGCACGCCTAAGCGGCCGGAGGTACCGGCGCCCATATAGAACAGCCGTCCGCCTTTTTCAAAGGATTCTGCCGCCCATGTCACCGCCTGCGCGATCTGCGGCAGGCACTTGGCAATGGCCAGCGGTACCCGGGCGTCCTCCTCGTTCATGACAGTCACGATCTCCAGCGGGGACATCTGGTCCAGCTGCATCGTGCGCGGGTTGCGGGTCTCGGTGGTCATCCCACTCAGATTCAAACCCATATCCTGCACCTCCAGTTTCCGCCGCACCCCTTGCGGCGTGATTGTGACCAAAGTATAAACTTTTTCAAACAAAATGTCCACAAAAAGACTATTTTGTGGTACAATGTTTTATGCAAGCATTATTTTTGAAATTTTTGCGTACAAGTACGGCTTTTTTGTGCAGCTTGTTCAATCCATCCTGAAATACAACAGAGGTATCTATATGCAGAACGTTCTTTTACGCCTGCGGGAGGTGCAGCCCTCCCTCAGCAGCACTGAGCGGCAGATCGCGCAGTTCATTCTGGAAAACCCGGACGAGACCACCACCCTTACCATCCGGGATCTGGCGCGGCGCTCTTTCTCCTCCCCTTCCAGCGTGGTGCGCATCTGCCGGGTCATCGGCTTTCAGGGCTACAAGGAACTGCGCCACGCCCTGACGCTGGAGCTTGCCACCCTTGGGGAGAACGGCAGCCACCGGGAAAAGGACATCACCCCGCAGGACAGCCTGCAGGAGATCGTGGACAAGGTGACCCACAAGAACATCCAGAGCCTGCTGGACACCCAGCGGCTGCTTTTGCTGGACGAACTGGAGCAGTGCGTGGAACTGATCGCCAACGCCCGTACGGTGCTGTTGTTCGGCATCGGTTCCTCGCTGTGCGTGGCAAAAGACACCTACCTGAAATTTCTGCGTCTGGACAAGCCCTGCGTGGTCAACGAGGACTCCCACTCGCAGCTTTTGCAGGCACGCAACGCCACTGCGCAGGATGTGGGCATCGTGTTCTCCTACTCCGGGCAGACCATGGAGATGATCCAGTGCATCAAGGAGATGAAGGCGGGCGGCGCACCGGTCATCGCAGTGACCCGCTACTACCCCTCCGAGGTGGCACAGCTGGCCGACCATGTGCTGTATGTCGCCGCCAACGAGAGCCTGTTCCGCAACGGTGCCATGTCCTCCCGCCTTTCCCAGCTGAACGTGGTGGATATCCTGTACACCGCCTACGCCAGCCGCAACCACGAGGACACCATGCGCCGCCTGACCAAGACCCACATCTATAAGCCCGGTGACCCGGAGGTGCTCACCCAGCCGTAAAGCGGAAGCCGCGCCGCAGGGTGCAATAACCAAAGCCCCCGGCCTGACAGAGCAGGCCGGGGGCAAGGAAGTATCTCCGGGAATATCACATGGTAAACTGGATGGCGCAGAAGGCAGCATAGATGCACAGCAGAATAATGCCCTGTGCACGGGACAGCTTGCCGCGCTTCAGTGCGGGAAGGGTCATGATCGCCATGACAGCCAGCATGACCGGGATCTCCAGCACAAGGCTGGAATTGATGCCGAACAGGGTGGAACTCTGCGGCACGGTGAAGGGTGCCAGCGTGACGGACACGCCGCTGACCAGCACCAGATTGAACACGTTTGCGCCCACGATGTTGCCAAGGGACAGATCGCTGCAGCCCTTGACCAGCGAGGTGATGGCGGTGACCAGCTCCGGCAGAGAGGTGCCAAGCGCCACAAAGGTCAGCGCAATGACCGACTCCGGCACGCCCAGTGCCTGAGCGATCAGAGTGCCGTTGTCCACCAGCAGGTCAGCGCCCACAGCAATGAGCACTGCGCCGATGGCCAGCAGCCCCAGCTCCTTGGCAAAGGGGCCTTCCTCAGCCTGCTCCTCCTCTTCCGGGGCGGGGGTGTTTTTCATAGCCAGCACGTTGCACACGATGTAAGCCACGAACATGGCCAGCATCACAAAGCCCAGCGGGCGGGTGAACTCGCCCATGGCGTAGGCAGCCACGCAGTAGATGGCGGCTGCGGCAAAGAAGAAGGCTACCGGCACCCGCAGGGTCTTGGGGTCTACCTTGCCCGGACGGACGGCGATGGTGATGGCGGCGATCAGGGCAGAGTTGCAGATGACCGAGCCGATGGCGTTGCCGTAGGCGATCTCCCCATGGCCGGACACGGCGGACATGGTGGACACCATGACCTCCGGCAGAGTGGTGCCGATAGATACCACCGTTGCGCCGATGAGCAGCTCCGGCAGGTGGAACCGCCGTGCCAGTGCCGAAGCACCGTCCACGAACCAGTCGCCGCCCTTGATCAGGAACAGCAGACCGACGATAAATAGCAATACAGGAACCAGCATAATTTTTCTCCTCTGATTTTTCGCGGGGCGTGAACCACAGAACCGGGAACGGATCGCTCCATCCCCGGTTCTGCACAAGATCGGTCAGTTGGCGTTATTTCTGCATGATGTGGATGGCAAAACCGCCGTACTCGCCCTCAAGATACACATTCTTGATGCGGCCGTCCTCAAAATAGGCGGCAGTCTCCATGCGGAAGCGGAAGCCATTTTCCTCCAGCTCCTCCATCGCAGCCTTCAGGTCGGGGGTGCGCATTGCGATGTGGCCGTTCTTGCCCAGAAAGGGGCTCTTCATGCACTCGAAATAGTTACCGGCAAACTCGGACTTCTGTCCGTGGCGGGGCTCTAAGTTGAACAGCTTGCACAGCAGCAGCGCCAGCTGCTCGGCCTCGCCTGCGTTGTCGGTGTTGATGCCGACGTGCTCCAGCTCAAACGTGTTTTTCATTTTGCGTTTCTCCTGTTACTTCATGGGGAAGATCAGCACAGCGCCCACCGTCAGCGCCAGCAGACGGATGAAGTACTGCGGAATGGTGAACTTCCAGAACTCGGTGATCTTGTAGTCACCGGCGCCCATGATCATGGCGGGCATACCGTCAATGGGCAGGAAGTGTCCGCACCAGCCGGAGACCACGATAGCGGCAGCGGCTGCGGTGGGGTCCAGACCCAGATTGACGCAGGTGGCAATGGCCATGGGAGCAAAGACGTACACGGTGCCGATGGTGGAACCGGTCAGGGTTGCCAGCACACTGGTCAGGATGCAGAAAGCGAAGATCAGCACGAAGGGGTTGACGTTGGTGCCCAGCATCTTGGCAACGGTCTCGCCGACCAGACTGGTCAGGCCGGTGTTGCCCAGAGCATCGGCGATGCCGATGACGCCTGCGGACATCAGGATGATGGGTGCGCTGATGGAGTTGCGGATCTCGTTGAAGTCCATGACGCCGGAGATCAGGATGATGCCCACGGCCAGACCGGTGATGGCGTAGCCTGCGTCACCGATCTTGCTCTGCAGGATCATGCCCACAACGGCGAGCACAAAGCTGAAGTAGGTGATGAGCTCCTGATTCTTGGTCAGGGCGACCTTCTGCTCACCGGCGTGGAGAGCCTCTTCCTTGGCCTCGGCAATGGGGTGATCCGGCAGGATCTTGTAGGCCAGGATGCACCACACCAGGAAGCCGATGGACAGGCACAGGTTGACCAGAGAGAACTTGACCAGATTGACGTTTGCCGCAACGCCTGCGCTTTCCAGAACGGCGATCACGATGCCGTACTGCAGAGCGGTGTTGAAGGGCAGCAGCGGATGGTTTGCTGCAAAGCCCGCAGGCATCAGAACCCTGGACGGGGGCAGCTGCTTGGAGTAGGGCAGAGTGGACAGCAGGCCGATAACCAGCACATAGTAGGCGGTGGAACCGGTGCCGAACAGGCTGCAGCCCAGCATAACGATGAGGATCAGCAGGACGTAGGCCTTAAAGCCGCCCTTGCTGGCCATGTTGAACATGGTCTGCTTGAACTTGACGATGAAGCTGGTCTTCTGCAGGGCCGCAATGATGGCCATGAAGGATGCCAGCATGACGATGGTGGGGTTTGCGAAGCCGCCGAAGGCGGTCTTGATGTCGGTAACGCCGAACACCACCAGCAGCAGCAGCGCCAGCAGCGGGGGTGCACCGAAGGGCAGTTTATCCACCATGATCAGGATGATCATGAGGACAGTCACTGCCAGAGCAATGATCATGGGAAGTGTCATAGAACGTTTCCTCCTTTTTTGTGTCCGCAGTCCCTGTTGCGCAAGAGCCCGACCCTTTGCACAATTCCAATGCGGCTTTCTTGATTAAAAGTATATAGTTTTCCGCTGTGCGTCACAATCATTTTTTGGCTCGTTGCGTTCTTTTTTGAAACATATTCAGAATTTGTTCAATTTTCCTGCTGCAATGTGTCACATCTTGAAACATATTGCGGTTAGTTTCGGCTGATTTGTTGCTTTTTGAAACAGGACAAAACCAGAAAAAGCCGCCGCACCGTACGGGGTGCAGCGGCTCTCTCTGGAAGAAAATGAAGAATTGGTTGGGATGGGGATAACTTAGTTGGCGCGGCCGGTCATTTTGACCGCATACTTGATGGCGTTGACAAGGCTCAGCTCGTTGCCGTTGCCCTTACCGGCGTGGTAGAAGTCGGTGCCGTGATCCACACTGGCGCGGATGATGGGCAGACCCAGCGTGACGTTGACACCCTCCACGGCCTTCCACTCCTGCTTTTCGCGGTCGTAGACAAAGCCCACGGTCTTGAGCGGGATGTGACCCTGATCGTGGTACATACACACCACGATGTCGTACCAGCCGCCGAGGGCCTGCGAGAACACGCTGTCCGGCGGGCAGGGGCCCACAACGCCGGTAATGCCCTCGGCCTTGGCAGCCTCAATGGCGGGGGTGATCTCCTCGATCTCCTCCCGGCCGAACAGGCCGTTCTCACCGCAGTGGGGGTTCAGACCTGCCACAGCGATGCGGGGGTTCTCGATGCCCATATCCTTGCAGGCCTTGTTGGCGATCTCGATGACCTCCAGCACGCGATCCTTCTTGACCCGGTCGCAGGCTTCCCGCAGGGAAACGTGGGTGGAAACGTGCACCACGCGCAGGTCGTGATGAGCCAGCATCATGGTGTACTTTTTGGTGTGGGTGTAGGTGGCGTAGATCTCGGTATGGCCGTCAAAGTGGGTGTAGCCGTCCGACTTTTCGCCGTGGTAGTACTCCAGTGCCTTGTTCATGGCTTCCTTGTTCAGGGCGTTGGTGCAGGTGGCATCCACCTCACCGGCCATGGCAAGCTCAATGACCTTTTTCACGCACTGGAAGGCTGCGTTGCCGCCCTCCACGCTGACCTTTGCTATCTCGAACTTGCTGATGTCCTCGATCAGATCCAGATGCAGCACGTCGATGGTGCCGGGGGTGAACAGGGCATCCGACACCTTCTCGCAGCGGTGGATGACGATGTCCTCGCGGCCAACGAACTTTTTGGCCTGCTCCATCACCTTCACATCGCCCACCACGATGGGGCGGCAGTAGCTGTACTGCTCCGGGTCAGCCAGAGCCTTGATGGTGATCTCCGGGCCGGAACCGGCGGGATCGCCCATGGTAATACCGACAATGGGTTTATTCATAGCAGCCTTCTCCTTGCTTCAGTGCGTTTCAGTGCAGACCCTTGGCCTCGTTCTCTGCCAGAACCTTCTTGATGGCCTCCATGCCCTCTTCCGGCACATAGTTGAAGGGTGCGCGGCACTTGCCAACGGGGTGACCCTGCAGGGCAACGGCGGTCTTGATGATGGTGTTGGGGTTGCCGTACTTGAAGGTCTGCTGCAGGATGGCAATGGCGTCCTGTGCAGCCTGTGCGCCCTCCAGATCTCCGGCCTTGAAGCAATCGTAGATCTTGGCAACGGTCTCCGGCCAGATGTTGGCGCGGCCTGCAATGCCGCCTGCGCCGCCCTCTTTCAGGCAGGTCAGGATGGCGCCGTCGTTACCGGCCAGAATGGCAACTTCCTTATCCAGCTCGCGGGTCAGGCGGATGTAGGCCTTCAGGTTCTCGATATCGCCGCTGGAATCCTTTGCGCCCACGATGTTCTCCACGTCACGGCACAGTGCCTGCACGGTCTCGGGCAGCAGCTTGTTGCCGGTGCGGGCGGGGATGTTGTACAGGATGATGGGCAGGTTCACAGCCTTTGCCACAGCGGTGTAGTGGTCGTACAGCTCCTTCTGGGAGGCCAGTGCAAAGCTGGGGGTGATGATGGACAGTGCGTCTGCGCCCAGCTCCTCGGCACGCTTGCTCAGGCGGATGGTCTCGGCGGTGGTGATGCAGCCGGTGCCTGCGTAGACCGGTACGCGGCCCTTTACCTGATCGATGACAGTGGCAAGGATCTCTTCCTTCTCCTGGAAGGACAGGGCGTAGGCTTCGCCGTTGGTGCCCATGGGGAAGATGCCGTGCACGCCGCCTGCCAGCAGGCGCTCCACCTGCTCGCGCAGAGCCTGATGGTTGACCGTCTGCTCAGGGTCGTTATTCATGGGGGTGATTACGGGAGGGATGATGCCCTTGATATCGCTGGTCTTCATAAGTCTTTACTCCTTTTCTGTTACATGATTTCCTGATACAGCTTGCGTGCGTCGTCGGCGGTAACGGGGCGCATATTGTTCACCAGCAGGCGCTGTACCTGCATACCGGCGTTGACCAGACCTTCCAGATCCTCGGCAGGCACGCCAAACTCCTTGAGGCTGGTGGGGATATCCAGATGCTTGACGATGTGCTCCAGACGGGCGATCATCCATGCAGTCTTTTCCTCCACGGTGGTGCAGGTCTTTTCCTCGTGGCAGCAGCGGTCGTAGGCGGCAGCCAGACGCTCGCGCACGGCGGGGTGCTCGCTGTTGAAGCGCATGACCGGTGCCAGCAGGATGGCGTTGGACACGCCGTGTGCAATGTGGTACTTGCCGCCCAGCGGGTAGCTCAGTGCGTGCACAGCGGTGGTGCCGGAAGCGGTGATGGCCAGACCGCCGTAGTAGGCTGCGATCTGCATCCGGTTCTTCTCTGCCATGGCCTCGGGGTCATCGCAGGCTTTTTCGATGTTGTTCAGGATCAGGTCCAAGCCTTCCAGTGCGTACAGATCGCTGAAGGGGTTGGCCTTGTTGCTGGTAAAGCACTCGATGCAGTGTGCCAGCGCATCCACGCCGGTAGCGGCCGCGATCTTGCGGGGCAGGTTCTTGATCATGCGGGCGTCCAGAATGACGTAGTCCGCGATCATGTTCTCGTTGACGATGCCCACCTTCAGCTCCTTCTCAGGCACAGCCACGATGGCGTTGGGGGTAACCTCGGCGCCGGTACCGGCGGTGGTGGGGATCAGCACGATGGGCACGCACTTCTGTGCCATGCCGGGGTTGTCCAGCAGCTCCTTGACGCCGTAGTCATCGGTCACCAGCACGCTTGCCAGCTTGGCTGCGTCCATGACGGAGCCGCCGCCGCAGGCCACGATGAGGTCGGCGCCGGAAGTCTTGAACTCATCCACCAGCTTCTGGACTGCCATGTAGCTGGGTTCGGGAGGCAGCTCGTCCAGAACATAATACTCTGCGCCGGAAGCCTTCACAGCCTCCTCGGGCAGGGCGAACAGGCCAGCGCCCTCAATGCCCTTGTCGGTGAACATTGCCACCTTCTTTGCACCACGGGCCTTGATGATGGCGGTGATGTTGTCCATTGCGTTCTCGCCGCCGTAAACTGCGTGCGGCATCTTCAGATTGTACTGGGTCAGCATAACAAATTTCCTCCTTCAAAAAAATCAGCGGGTCTGGACACCGGTGGGCAGCAGAGCTTCCAGCGTATCCATCTCTTCGTTTTCGTAGATCGTACCGTCTCAGGGCAGGCCGGGAAGTTTCTGATAGGCCATGGTTTTCTCCGAATCCATCGTCTATCTCAAGTTTGCTCGGCTGCAATGCGGTCTGCAAGGTCGAGCAGCAGTTTTTCGTGGCCGAAGCCGCCCGACTTGGTGATAACGTAGCGGGTGCAGCCGCGGTAGGTGAAGCGGGCCAGCACGACGCCCTTTTCCACCTCGCACACCGGCTCAAGCTCCTTGATGCCCACGCAGTTCATGCACTGTAACAGCGTGTCGCCGCCGGTGAGCAGCAGGGTCCCAAGTGCGGGGCTGGTGAACAGTTTGCCCAGCATATGGCCGATGCTGCTGGCAATGCCGACCCGCATGCCCTCAAGGTCGAGGCCCCGGGCGGCGGCGTAATCCGCCGTGGGCTGGTTGCCGCCCTCGTCATTGGTCTCGATGATGCAGCGGGGATTCGCGGCCAGCATCTCGTTGATGCCCTGCAGGGCCTCTTTGCCGTCCTCGCTCTCCCAATAGCCGGGGTCGAGCTTCTGGCGGGGGGTCAGGCGCAGGCGGGAGAAGCCGTTTTGTTCGGCCACATCCAGCTGGCGCAGGGTGATGGAGTTGACGCTTCCGCAGACCACCAGCAGACGGGGATCCAGCTTCGGCATGGTGACCGTCCTGCGCTCGGTCATCTTCATCAGGTCGGGCAGCAGCGCTGCAAAGCCGGCACAGCCTGCCATCAGGCGGGGCTTGCCATTCTGGAACAGGGCGCGGCCCGTGGACGCAAGGTCGTCAAGGCTCCCGGCGTCAAAGACCAGGATGCCCTCCTGCTCCGGCACAGCCTCACCCTCTTTCAGGGTCGGGAAGCTGTAGGCAGGCACATCGGTCTGCTCCCCGATGAGCTCCGTCACCCTGGCGTGGCGCACCGGCTCGAAGGGATCGATGCCAAAGGGGCTCTCAGTCACAGGCACGCCGCTGATATAATGTACTCCGTCCCGGGTCACACGGTCGATCTGGGGGAAGGCCGGCAGGAACGGCAGCTGGCGCTCCCCGCTGGTTTTGAGCAGGGCCGAAAGCTCTGCGCCGATGTTTCCGCGCAGAGCGGAGTCTGTCTTTTTATAGATACTGAAAACGCCCGCACTCATCGCCTCCCGGGTCAGTTTTGCGATGACGGCGTAGGCCTCTGCAGCGGGCAGATGGCGCGTCTCAGTGTCCACCACCAGCACAGCGGCGTCATTGGCTGCAAAATCCACCTGCTCTCCGACCACGACGCGGGTGGGGATGCCGCAGGCGGCAAACTGGACGCCCGTATCCAGTGCGCCTGTAAAGTCATCTGCAAGGATCAGCAGAAGCAGCATAGGTTGCTCCTCCTCTCATGATTTATTCTCGTGATACCATTATGCCTTATTTTGACACGGCGTGCATGGAAACGAGCGGTCTTTTCCGTTTTAATTTGAAACATCGATTAAGTTTTTTGGTTATAAAGTCTTAAACCGTTTCAAATGAGAACAGTCTTTGTTTGATTTTTGGGTGTTTGTTTGCTAGAATAGTAGCAAATATGAACGGAGGTGTCTGTTGTGATAGAGACTCACACCCGTATTCTGGGCATCGCCCCCTACGACGGAATGCGCACTGCGATGGAGCAGGCGGCACAGGCTTATCCCAATGTCGAAATGGACATTTACACCGGCGACCTGGAAGACGGGCAGGCCATCGTGCAGCAGATGCCCCCCAACTCCTACGACTGCATCATCTCCCGCGGCGACCTGCCGGTGGTGGACATCCACATCTCGGTGTACGACGTGCTGCGCACCATGAAGCTGGCCGAGAATTATTCCAGCCTCTACGCCATCGTGGGCTTCCCCTCCATCACCGAGCCGGCCCACACCCTGTGCAGTCTGCTGGACTTCAACCTCGACATCCTCACCGTGAACAACGCTGCTGAGGTGCGCCACACTCTGGAGCGCCTGCAGCAGGGCGGCTACCGGATGGTGGTCTGTGACATGGTCACCCACACCATCGCCCGGGAGATGGGCTTCGACGCTTTC
>OHIM01001121.1_pt1 | contig 12214 bp, 7 predicted proteins | sample 1568271 | NCBI WGS metagenome assembly OHIM01 (sample SAMEA3879580, study PRJEB24766) | human gut metagenome | biome: human-associated habitat; feature: feces | place: USA | collected 1985/1987
TGGCCCAGTACGGTACCGACGTAATAGACCATCATGTAGGCCGCCAGCAGACGACCACGGTTGCGGGAAGTGCCGCTGCAAACCAGCGCGCTTTCCACCACCACCCAGATCATCGCGCAACCTACGCCGGCGATAAAACGCCAGCTCAGCCATGTCCAGAAGCCAACGGTGATCCCCAGCCCTACGCAGCCGACGGCGAAAATTAACGATGCGAGATAATAGCTACGGTTAAACCCCAGGCGCTTGATCACCCAGCCGGCCAGCAACGTACCGGCCAGGTTGCCGGTAAAATAGGATGACCCCACCATGCCGACCTGCCAGGTTGGCATGTTTTCATGGGCGAGCCAGAGCGGGACGAGCGTATTCAGCACCGCTATCGCCAGGGTCAATAAAAGCAGGCCACAGAGCAGCATTTGCACTGGCCGGGTGTAGATGGTCATGGGTAAAAACCGTGAGGAATGTTCAGATCGCGAGCGCATCATGCCACTGCTAAAAACATTGTCAATCCACCTGAAATCAGGCGTGACGCGGTTTTGTCGGCTACGATAGAAGTTTTTTATCCAGAGGATGGAAAAAGGTGAGACAACAGATAATACGCTATTGTTTTTGCTGGTTTATTAATAAATGCCGAAGTTAATTTCAGTTGAAAAATTTCATCTATCGACAGCACGTTTTCATCATGCCGGTGGTTAGGCACCGGCATGATGGAGGTGGTTAACTGGCGACAGCCATCCCAACGGTCATATGCAGGCCATAGAATATGCCGCGGCCGATCATCTCTCCCGCCAGTATCAGAACAAAGGCCAGGCCGAGCAGCGAGACCGCCGGTTTGCGGCCGCGAATCTGCGGCACGCACCAGCAGGCCAGGGCCAGCGCCAGCAGCACCACGCGCCAGGCCATAAGCAACCCGTAATCCGGCACCAGGGCGGAGGCCTGCTGAACTGAGCTGCGGATGGTGGCAAGTTCACTTCCCTGCATCACGACCACCATAATACTGACCAGCAGCGCCAGCAAACTAACCACCGGCAGCAGGCGCAGCGCCCAACCATCGACGCCTGCGACGCGCAGCAGCAGGTAGCCCAGCAGTGGACCGCCGATAAACAGCGTCAGGAAGAAGCTCAGCGGCGTCCAAACGGTGTACCAGGTCGGCACCGTGTCGATGGTGTTGTATACCCGCACCATCATCCACACGAAAATCACGCCCAGCACCATGGTCACCACCAGCCACAGGCTCCGCAGGCCGGCAGGCAGCTTTTTGCACACGGCCAGCAGCCAGCCAATTCCGCCGACGGCGAAGAAGATCGCCCCGCTGGCTATTTCATTACTCAGCGACGAGGCTCCCACGCGATTCAGCGAATTAAAGGCCCGCAGCGGCGAGCCAAGGTGCATCGTCGAGGCAATAAACCCGATCCCCATCAATACCCACAGTCCGAACATGCTGCCCACCACGCGCTGCTCCTGCTCACGGGAAAGCTTGCCTGTCATCAGCGCCAGCGCCAGAACAATAAAGCCGCCTACGACGCACTGGCCGAAGACCGTAAAGACCATCAGCGGCCATTCATGCCATCCGTTTCCCATCTCACACCTCCTTCGGGTTCGCCAGGTAACCGGTGGTATCGCCACACGGCCGGGCATTGGCGTTAGGTTTGATAACGATACTCGGCCGGGTAAAGTGCGCCGACGGCAGCGGCGCTACCGCGGCCAGCTGGCCGTGCTTAGCGCGCAGTTCGGCAATTGGCCCGAAATCCAACGCCCGCAGCGGGCAGGACTCGACGCAGATCGGCTTTTTCCCCTCGGCGACGCGCTCGTGACAGCCATCGCACTTGGTCATATGGCCTTTGTCGGCGTTGTACTGTGGGGCGCCGTACGGGCAGGCCATATGGCAGTAGCGGCAGCCAATGCATACCTCTTCGTTGACCACCACAAAACCGTCTTCGCGCTTATGCATCGCGCCGCTCGGACAGACCTTGGTGCAGGCCGGATCTTCACAGTGGTTACAGGCGATGGAGAGGTAATAGGCAAACACGTTCTGCTGCCAGACGCCGTTGTCCTCCTGCCAGTCGCCGCCGGCATATTCATAGATGCGGCGGAAGCTGACCTCCGGGGTCAGGTTCTTGTAGTCCTTACAGGCCAGTTCGCAGGTTTTGCAACCGGTGCAACGGGCGGAATCAATAAAAAATCCATACTGAGTTGTCATCGGTTACTCCTTACAGCTTCTCAACCTGAACGAGGTTGGTATGCGACGGGTTTCCCTTCGCCAGCGGCGACGGACGCTGGGTGGTCAGCACGTTGATGCTGCCCGCCTGATCCACACGCGAGGCGTCCGGGTTGTACCAGGCCCCTTCCCCCAGCGCGACGACGCCCGGCATCATGCGCGGCGTCACCTTCGCTTCGATATGCACTTCACCCCGATCGTTGAAGATGCGAATACGATCGCCGTTGGCAATGCCGCGCTTGCGGGCATCGATCGGGTTAATCCACATCTCCTGCCGACAAGCGGCCTTCAGCACATCGACGTTGCCGTAGGTCGAGTGGACGCGAGATTTATAGTGGAAGCCGGTGAGCTGTAGCGGGTATTTCGCTGTCAGCGGATCGTTGTAGTTTTCGAAACCCGGGGTGTAGATCGGCAGCGGATCGATAACATCCCCTTCCGGCAGCTCCCAGGTGGCCGCGATTTTCGCCAGATCCTGCGAGTAAATTTCGATCTTGCCCGAAGGCGTGGTCAGCGGATTAGCCTGCGGATCCTCACGGAAGGCTTTGTAGGCCACATGATGACCTTGCGGATCGCGCTGCTTATAGATGCCCTGCTGACGGAAGGTGTCGAAATCCGGCAGGTCGGGAATCGCTTTGCGCGACTGCTCATACAGATAGCGCATCCAGCCTTCCTGGGTACGGCCCTCGGTAAACTGCTCTTCGACGCCCAGACGCTTTGCCAGTTCGCTGGTCATCTCATAGATGGTTTTGCATTCAAAGCGCGGCTTGATGGCCTGATCGGCAAAGATAACGTAGGACATGTTGCCGCAGGAGGCATCCAGCGCGAAATCCATCTGCTCGGAGGCGGTACAGTCCGGCAGCAGAATATCAGCGTATTTCGCCGAGGAGGTCATATGGCAGTCAATGACCACAATCATCTCGCATTTCTTGTCGTCCTGCAGGATTTCGTGGGTCCGGTTGATCTCAGAATGCTGGTTAATCAGACAGTTGCCCGCATAGTTCCAGATCATTTTGATCGGCACGTCGAGCTTATCTTTACCGCGTACGCCGTCGCGCAGAGCGGTCATTTCCGGGCCGCGCTCAATCGCATCGGTCCACATAAACATCGAGATACTGGTCTCAACCGGATTCTCCAGCGTCGGCATACGCTCAAAAGGCAGACTATACGAGCCCTCGCGCGCCCCGCTATTGCCGCCGTTGATCCCGACGTTACCCGTCAGAATGGCGAGCATTGAGATGGCGCGGGTGGCGATCTCACCGTTGGCGTGACGCTGCGGACCCCAGCCCTGGCTAATATAGGCCGGTTTGGCGGTGGCAATTTCGCGCGCCAGTTTAACAATGCGTTCGCGCGGAATACCGGTAATTGTCGAGGCCCACTCCGGCGTTTTGGCGATACCGTCAGTGCCCTGGCCAAGAATGTAAGCTTTGTAATGACCATTGGCTGGCGCACCGGCGGGCAGCGTTTTCTCGTCGTATCCCACGCAGTATTTATCGAGGAACGGCTGATCGACCAGATTCTCGGTGATCATCACCCACGCGAGGCCCGAAACCAGTGCCGCATCGGTCCCAGGACGAATCGGGATCCATTCATCTTCACGCCCGGCGCCGGTGTCGGTATAGCGCGGATCGATGATTATCATCCGGGCATTGGATTTCTGCCGCGCCTGTTCAAGGTAGTACGTCACCCCGCCGCCGCTCATCCGCGTTTCGCCGGGGTTATTGCCGAACAGCACCACCAGCTGACTGTTTTCAATATCCGATGGGCTGTTGCCGTCCGCCCAGCCGCCGTAGGTGTAATTCAGACCGGCAGCAATCTGCGCTGATGAATAGTCGCCATAATGGTTGAGATAGCCACCGCAGCAGTTCATCAGACGGGCAATCAGCGTTTTCCCCGGCGGCCAGGAGCGGGTCAGCGTCCCGCCGAGCGTGCCGGTGCCGTAGTTCAGATAGATGGATTCGTTGCCGTACTCTTTAATCAGCCGCTGCATATTGCTGGCGATGGTATCCAACGCCTCTTCCCAGCTGATTTGCTCGAACTTGCCCTCACCGCGTTTACCAACGCGCTTCATCGGGTACTTCAGACGGTCCGGATTATAGACCCGGCGGCGCATTGAACGCCCACGCAGGCAGGCGCGGACCTGGTGCAAACCGTCATAGTTATCGTCACCGGTATTATCGGTTTCGACGTATTTAATCGCGCCATCCACCACGTGCATGCGCAGCGGGCAACGGCTACCGCAGTTGACGGTGCAGGCGCTCCAGACCACCTTCTCACTGGCGGGCGCCGGCGTATCGGCAGCATGCGACAGTCGGGTAAAGGGTAACGTTAGTGCGTTGCTGGCCAGCGCCAGGCCGCCTATTGCCGTGGTTTTCATCAGACCACGGCGGCTTACCTCAGCAGCCAGTAAAGCATCAGGGGCTTTAATTTTCATGGATACTCGCTTTGGTTGCTCACAATAAACTGACAAGCGTTATATAGACATATATATAATGCTTTGCGATATTATTGGTTTTTTATGCTGGTTTAATCCAAAGGGAGTATCACTGCATTCGCGACAAGGATTATTGCCCGGTATCAATAAGGGCGTAAAAAAAGCGCCCGCAGGCGCTTTTAAAAGAAGGAGTGAGAAGTTTAGCCGATATATTCGAGGCCGCGCATATACGGGCGCAGCACTTCCGGGATCTCGATACGGCCATCAGCCTGCTGATAGTTTTCCATCAGCGCCACCAGGGTACGACCTACTGCCAGGCCAGAACCATTCAGGGTATGAACGAGACGGGTCTTCTTATCGGACTTGCTGCGGCAGCGAGCCTGCATACGACGCGCCTGGAAATCCCAGACGTTGGAGCAGGAGGAGATCTCACGATAAGTGTTTTGCGCCGGAACCCATACTTCGAGGTCATAGGTTTTGCAGGCGCTGAAGCCCATATCGCCGGTGCACAACGCGACCTTACGGTACGGCAGGCCCAGCAGCTGCAGCACTTTCTCGGCGTGACCGGTCATCTCTTCCAGCGCGGCCATAGAGTCTTCCGGGCGGACGATCTGCACCATTTCAACTTTATCGAACTGGTGCATACGGATCAGACCGCGGGTGTCGCGGCCATAGGAACCGGCTTCAGAGCGGAAGCACGGCGTATGGGCGGTCATTTTGATCGGTAGGTCGTCTTCATCGATGATTTCACCGCGCACCAGGTTGGTCAGCGGCACTTCCGCCGTCGGGATCAGCGCGTAGTTGCTGCTGTCAGCCTCTTCTTCCAGCGGACGGGTATGGAACAGGTCGCCGGCGAATTTCGGCAGCTGGCCAGTGCCATACAGGGTGTCCTGGTTTACCAGGTACGGGACATAGTTTTCGCTGTAGCCATGCTGTTCGGTGTGCAGATCCAGCATGAACTGCGCCAGGGCGCGGTGCAGACGGGCCAGCTGCCCTTTCATCACCACGAAGCGCGAGCCGGTGAGCTTAACGGCGGCGGCAAAATCCAGCCCCCCGTGCATTTCACCCAGCGTCACATGATCGCGCACCTCGAAATCGAACTGACGCGGCGTACCCCAGCGGCTAACTTCAACGTTGTCGTTTTCGTCGCGACCAACCGGCACATCATCATGAGGAATATTCGGGATCGCCAGCGCGATATCGCGAATTTCCGCCAGCAGCGTTTCCAGCTCGGATTTTGCAGCATCCAGTTGTTCGCCAAGCTTGTTAACTTCCAGGCGTAATGGCTCGATGTCTTCCCCGCGCGCTTTCGCCTGGCCAATGGATTTCGATCGGGAGTTACGCTCCGCCTGCAGGTTTTCCGTTTGCACCTGCAGAACTTTACGACGCTCTTCAAGCGCGCGAAGTTTATCTACATCCAGCTTAAAGCCCCGGCGTGCCAGTTTTTCTGCGACTGCGTCTGGCTCGGTACGCAGCAGATTGGGATCGAGCATGCTTATCCTGTGCTTATCGAATTAAAAAAGAAAAGTGGCCGCAGACTACGACCACGGAAATAGTGTAATAACCTTACCGCAACGCCTCAATTAGCGGTAGCGTTTTATCGGGCTATTTTGATCCTGTTCAGCGAGCCAGGCGAGCTTTTCGCCAATTTTACCCTCAAGCCCCCGGTTTGTCGGGTGATAATAGCGCGTTTGCGCCATTTCCTGCGGGAAATACTGCTCGCCGGCGGCATAGGCGTTGGGTTCGTCATGAGCGTAACGATACTCCTGGCCGTAGCCCATCTCTTTCATCAGCTTCGTCGGCGCATTGCGCAGATGCACCGGAACGTCGTAGTCAGGACGATCCCGCGCGTCGGCCAGCGCCGCTTTGAAGGCGGTGTACACCGCGTTGCTCTTCGGCGCGCAGGCCAGATAGACGATGGCCTGGGCAATCGCCCGTTCGCCTTCCGCCGGCCCGACGCGGGTAAAGCAGTCCCACGCCGAAATGGCGACCTGCATCGCCCGCGGGTCGGCGTTGCCGACATCTTCCGAGGCAATCGCCAGACAGCGGCGGGCAACATACAGCGGATCGCCGCCGGCGGTGATGATCCGCGCGTACCAGTAAAGTGCCGCATCCGGCGCGCTACCGCGCACCGACTTATGCAAGGCGGAAATCAAATCGTAGAACCGGTCGCCTTTGTTATCAAAGCGCGCGCTGCGCTCGCCAGCGATCTCGGTCAGCAGTTCCGCCTTCAGCACCCGCTTGCCCGAGTCATCGCTTTCGGCCATATCGGCCATCATTTCCAGGGTATTCAGCGCTCGCCGCGCGTCGCCATTCACTAGCTCGGCAATGGCCCTGCGGGTCTCATCCGGCAAAACGATATCCTGGCCGCCGTAGCCGCGGGTTTTGTCGTTCATCGCCTGGTCAAGCACCCGCTCGATATCGTCGGTGGTGAGCGATTTCAGTAAGTAGACGCGAGCGCGGGAGAGCAGCGCCGAGTTAAGCTCAAAGGAGGGGTTTTCGGTGGTCGCGCCAATAAAAGTAATGGTGCCGTCTTCAATATGCGGCAGAAAGGCATCCTGCTGGCTTTTATTAAAGCGATGCACTTCGTCAACAAACAGGATGGTTCGCCGGCCGGCGTTGCGATTTTGCCGCGCGCGCTCAATAGCCTCGCGAATCTCTTTCACCCCGGAGGTTACCGCTGAGATCCGTTCGACATCGGCGCTGGCGTAGCGGGCAATCACTTCCGCCAGAGTGGTCTTGCCGGTACCCGGCGGCCCCCAGAGGATCATCGAATGCAGGTGCCCGGCCTCAATGGCCCGCGGCAGGGGTTTACCCGGCGCCAGCAGGTGCTGCTGGCCAATATACTGCGCTAAATTTTCTGGCCGCATGCGAGCGGCCAGAGGTTGAAACGAGTTGTCGGAAAAATCGAGCGACAGATTGCTCACTTTCGCCTCTACTTACGTTGATCGTCCACCGTCACCCCTTTCGGCGGCGTAAAGGTGAACTTAGCTGCGTCGACGGCGCCGTTCTGCTGCGATTTCAGCTGATAGCTGCTGCGCTGATCATCCTGCTCGACGGCGCTGAACTGATGGATAGTGCCGTCACGACCGACGTTGATCGTGAACTGCTTGAGGTTGCCGCTGCCGCTTTTTGGCGTCAGCACAAAATCATCGCCATTTTGCTTGATATTATATTGCTGCCAGTCGCTGGACTGGTTGCGGGCAATCAGCATAAACGGCGTGTTGCTGGTAGCGTCTTTCAGCCAGGTCGCCGTGGCCTGCTCGACGAACGGGTTATAGAACCACAGCGTTTTACCATCCGAAACGAGGACGCTCTCATCCGGCTGGGTCATATGCCAGTTAAACAGGTTCGGGCGTTTCACCCACAGGTCTCCCTGCCCGTCCTGCACGGCGTTACCGCTGCCGTCGGTGACTTTTTGCGTGAAGCTGGCATGGAAGCTGCTCACTTTATCAAGACGGCTTTTTAAGTCGCTGGCCGCATCTGCCCAGACCTGGCTGACGACCATACCAGACAGTAATGCACAGGTGATTGCGAGTTTTTTCATTGTTCTTCCTTAATGTGCGTCACTCCCGACGCGGGAGCCTCTTCTGCCCCTACTGTAGGACCGCCGGCGGCGGCGGGACAGAAGAATTGACTGATTTTGCGCTTATTTACCCAACTTTGCACTCATTCAAAGGGCGGCGGCGCCAGCACTTCGCGGTTACCGTTATGGCCCTGCTCGCTGACGATACCCTGCGCTTCCATCTGTTCGATAATACGCGCGGCACGGTTATAGCCGATGCGGAACTGACGCTGAACCCCGGAAATCGACGCTTTGCGCTTCTCGGTCACAAAGTTGACTGCCTGATCGAACAACGGATCCAGCTCTTCCCCGCCGTCGAAGCCGCCACCGCCGCCTTCGCTTTCGCTGTCGGAGGTAATGCCATCCACATATTGCGGGCGACCGCGGGCTTTCCAGTCCTGAACCACGGCGTGGACTTCCTGGTCGCGCACAAACGCCCCGTGGACACGCACCGGCGTGGTAGAGTTCGGCCCGGAGTAAAGCATATCCCCCATACCCAGCAGCGATTCCGCGCCGCCCTGATCGAGAATGGTACGTGAGTCAATTTTACTCGACACGGTAAAGGCGATGCGCGTCGGGATGTTGGCCTTAATCAGGCCGGTAATAACATCTACCGACGGACGCTGTGTCGCCAGCACCAGGTGGATCCCCGCCGCGCGCGCTTTCTGCGCCAGGCGAGCGATCAGCTCTTCCACCTTTTTGCCGACGGTCATCATCAGATCGGCGAATTCATCCACCAGCACCACGATGTACGGCAGTTTTTCCAGCACCGGATGTACGGCGTCCATGCTGTCGCCAGGCTTCCAGTACGGATCCGGGATCGGACGTCCCATGCGCGCGGCTTCGGCGATCTTCTCGTTGTAGCCCGCGAGGTTACGCACGCCTAGCGCCGACATCAGCTTGTAGCGGCGCTCCATCTCATTGACGCTCCAGCGCAGCGCATTGGCGGCGTCTTTCATGTCGGTGACCACTTCCGTTAGCAGGTGCGGAATTCCTTCGTAGACCGACAGCTCGAGCATTTTCGGGTCGATCATAATGAAACGCACATCTTCCGGCTGCGCCTTGTAGAGCATGCTGAGGATCATGGCGTTGACGCCAACAGACTTACCGGAACCGGTGGTACCGGCCACCAGCAGATGCGGCATTTTCGCCAGATCGGCTACTACCGGATCGCCAGCGATGTCTTTGCCCAGCACCACGGTGAGCGGAGATGGGTTATCACGGAACTTGGCGTTGTCGAGCACTTCACGCAGGTAGACGGTCTGGCGTTTTTTATTCGGCAGCTCAAGCCCGACATACGGTTTGCCCGGGATCACCTCCACCACGCGCACGGCGACCGTTGACAGCGATCGCGCCAGGTCCCGTGACAGGTTAGAGATCCGTGCGGCCTTAACGCCAGGCGCCAGATTCAGTTCGAAGCGGGTGATCACCGGCCCCGGTGAGTAGTTCACCACATCCGCTTTAATGCGGAAATCGGCGAGTCGCGCTTCCACCAGGCGTGCCATCTGCTCGAGAGCAAAGGTATCCACCGGCTCGACTTCACTCGGCGGCGGGGTAAGCAGATCCAGCGACGGCAGTGGCGTGGTCGGCTTTTGCAGCGGTCGACTATCGCCATTACGCATCAGCAGCGGGTGGATCAGGCTCTCCTGCGGCGCAGGGGCGGCAGGCTGATGCCCCTGCGGGGCAACCGGTTGTTGCGGCTGTACGGGCTGCGACGCAGTCGGATAGGACTGCGGCTGCGGCGGCACAGGCTGATGGTGTATCGGCTGATGCTGCGCAGGTTGATAACCCTGCTGCGGAGCGGCCGCCGGTTGTTGATAGCGCTGGGCCGGCTGCTGCGGCTGGACTTCCGGCGTCGGCGTAAACAGCGGTTCGCTCGGGCCGTCATTGACCAACGTTTTCATCGGCGAGAATTCATAATCTGCCGGCGAGAACGGGTTGGCGCCCGGCGGCTGCTCGGTAGCGTACCGCTGCTGCTGGGTAGCGGCAAACTGACGCGCCAGCTCCGCTTCCGCCGCGGCGTCGGCCTCAGGTCTGACTAATAAGCAGTGCTCGCACTCGATGACCTCATGCGTGCGGGCGCGGTAAAAGCCGACCGCGCCGTCCTTTGACACAGGGTACTGCGCCTTGTTGCGGTAGCCGTCCGGCGAGTCCGCGCCGATTATCGGCTTTAGTTCAACATCAAGTCCGCCGATGCGGGAGAATGCGTCGCGCACGGCATCGGATTTGAGCTTTAATTCCGCGCCATAGCTCATGTGGCGGAACGAACAGCCGCCGCAGCCGGGATATGCCGGGCAGTCGTTGTCGGTTCTGTCCGGCGACGGCTTGATTATTTTCGTGCACTTGCCGACGGCGTAGCTCTTCTTCGCCTTGATTATGTGCGCTTCTATTATATCTCCGGGCGCGGTCGCGGGGACGAACACGGCGAGCCCGTTGTATCTGCCGACTCCGCTGCCCGTCAGCGAGACCGAATCTATATGAAGTTCAATGTCGTCATTTTTGTTGAGAAGCAAAATATCACCCCGAAAAATCTTTATTAAAGTATATCAAACGGCGGTCGATTTTGCAATACGGGAGAAAATCCATTGACAGCGGGCGGGCAAAAATATATACTTGACTTGGATAAAATTTCTCCCGAAAGGAACTGATAAAATGATAAGAGTTACCGTCTGGAACGAGGGCGTCCATGAGGCCGAATCGCCCGAGATAGCGGCAGTTTATCCCCACGGAATCCACGGCCAGATAAAGAGCTTCCTCGACACGCAGGAGGATATCGAGGTGCGCACCGCGACCCTCAACGAGCCCGACTGCGGTCTGCCGCCCGAAGTGCTCGAAAACACCGATGTGCTCATCTGGTGGGGACACAAGGCGCACGACGAAGTGCCCGACGAGCTTGTTGAGCGCGTTCACGACAGAGTCCTGCGCGGCATGGGCTTCATAGCACTGCACTCCGCGCATTTTTCGAAGCCCTTCAAGCGCCTTATGGGTACCTCCTGCGCCCTGCATTGGCGCGACGGCGATTTTGAGCGCCTCTGGACAGTCAATCCCGCGCACCCGATAGCAAAGGGTATCGGTGAATATATTGAGATACCCGTCGAAGAGATGTACGGCGAGCGTTTTGATATCCCCGAGCCGGACGAGCTTGTTTTTATGGGCTGGTTCTCCGGCGGCGATGTGTTCCGCTCGGGCTGCTGCTGGAGAAGAGGGCGCGGAAAAGTATTTTATTTCCAGCCCGGTCATGAGGCTAACCCCACATATTATATCCCGCAGGTTCAGCAGATTTTAATAAATGCCGTGCGCTGGGCGGCTCCTCATGAAATCATCGACGAGATAGTCTGCCCCCACGCCGAAATCTCGCCCGAGCAGGCGAGAAGAGAACGCGGCGAATAAGTAAAATATTATTTATTGCGAAAAATATTGACTTCCCAAACAGAAACAGTATATAATAGCCTTATGAAAAAAGAAGCTAGGCTGTGCGTCAGGCGTGCAGCATCTATTTGGGGAGAAGACAAGCGACCGTCTGATATCTGTCAGCCGGCCGCTTCCCTTTTTGTTGACTGAAAAAAGAAAAACGGTTATAATTGAGAAAACACCCGCGGCAGGGAGGCTTCGCATGAAAAAGATAATGCTCGTTTTCGGCACAAGACCCGAGGCGATAAAAATGTGTCCGCTCGTCAAAGAGCTCAAGACCCGCAAGGGACTTGAAACGGTCGTCTGCGTCACCGGTCAGCACCGCCAGATGCTCGACAGCGTGCTCAGGACATTCGATGTTGAGCCGGACTACGACTTGAGCATAATGAAAGATAAGCAGACTCTCTTCGATGTCACGGTCAGCATCCTCGAAAAGATAAAGCCCGTGCTCGAAAAAGAGAGACCGGACGCGGTTCTCGTCCACGGCGATACTACAACTACTTTCGCCTCCGCGCTTGCGTGCTATTATCTCGGAATAAAAGTCGGCCATGTCGAGGCGGGTCTGCGCACATATGATATACATTCCCCGTTT
>OHIM01001132.1_pt1 | contig 12129 bp, 13 predicted proteins | sample 1568271 | NCBI WGS metagenome assembly OHIM01 (sample SAMEA3879580, study PRJEB24766) | human gut metagenome | biome: human-associated habitat; feature: feces | place: USA | collected 1985/1987
TCCATGCCAAATCTTGCGGCACACTCGTTTGCAACAAGCATGAAGTCCTCTATTATCTCCTCGCTTCTTCCACGGGTACGCCTCTCAACGCCCACGCAGATATCCTCGTCATTGATGATAAGCTTGCTCTCAGAGGTTTCAAGCTCAGGACAGCCACGGTTTTTCTTGTTCTTGTACAAAATATCCGCAAGCTCCTTTATAATAGGAAGCTGACCTGAAACCTCGGCATATTTTTCTTTAAGTTCAGCATCGTCACTGCCCGCCAAAAGTGAATTTATCTCGGAATAAACGCCCTTTACACTGGAGCGGATAACAGTTTTTGCAAACTTATAGTCTGTGATGTTGCCCTGCTTGTCAAGTTCACAAAGACATGAGAACGCAAGTCTGTCCTCCTGCGGATTAAGGGAGCAGATGCCATTTGAAAGCTCTTTCGGGAGCATTGGTATAACTCGGTTTGCGTAATAAACGCTTGTGCCACGTTTGAAAGCTTCGTTATCCAGCTGTGACTTTGGCTGAACATAATGGGAAACGTCGGCAATGTGAACGCCAAGGAGATAACCTGTTTTGGTCCGTTCAACAGAAATTGCGTCGTCAATATCCTTTGTATCTGCGCCGTCAATGGTGAATATCGGCTTGTCACGTAGGTCAAGGCGGCCCGGTATCTCCTCTTTTATCCTTGAATAATCAGACACTTCCCTAGCTTCATAGATGACCTCGCCAGGGAAAACAGGGGTCAGACCATTGACCTCAAGGACGCTCATTGCGCAGGCAGAGGCTTTCATGGAGCTTCCATAGCTTGAAACTATCTCGCATATGTGTTCAGAGTGCCTGTTTCCACGCTTTGTGACCTGTGCCACCACCTTATCGCCCTCGTGAAGCTCAAGACGCATTGGGTTCTCAAAGGTCATTGCATATTTTGACAGCATATCAGGAACGATTTTCAGCACGCCGAACTCGCTTACAAGCTCCCCTGTGAACTTAGCAAAATTCTCCTCCACAATGCTCATGACCTCGCCCTTGAAGGTTCTCACAAGGACGATATCGTGTGGCATTGCGCCTTTGAGGTACTTGCCCACAACAAAAATTTCCTCGTCAGTGTCAAGATTTTTCACAAAGCCGTAGGTCTTATTGAGCCTTACCACCTCGCACTTGACGAATTTCTTAGGGTCAACGAGCCTTATGCCGAACTTATCTTCCATTATTTCGCCGTTTTTCTTCATTTTGTCAACGGCTTTTGTGAATTTTTCAAACTCAAAGCCCTTTCCTCTGCATGATCTCAGCAGTTCTTTGAAAGTCAGTGGCTTTTTGCCTGCTTTTTTTAACTTTGAGTATATTATTTTTCTGTAATCTAACTTCATAAATTTCCTTTCTTTTACTTATATTCCAACGCTATGTATTCATCTCTGAACACAAAGCCCATTTTCTGTGCTATTGAAAGCGAGGTGAGATTTCGTGCGTCCCAGTGAGGTGTAAGCCCACGGCGTACACATTCCAGCAAAAACGCCGCCGCAGTTATCTGTGCAAGACCTTTCAGGCGGTATTCTTTACGGATTGAAACTTCTATCTCAACGCCTTTATCGTAGTATGAAAACGCAGAAGTTCCGCTGACTATCCTGCCATTATCAGTGAGCACAAAGCCAAAGCCATGGGCTGAAAAGTCCGCAAAGTCTTTGAAATTGCACACAAAGGACTCCGACCACTGCTCTGTTAAAGCTTTCTTATAAAGTTCCTCATCTATCATTGATAATCTAAACTGTCCCATATTTTGTGCTCTTGATACTGTTTCACGCAGTCTGTCAACATCAAAGCCGTTTTCAGGCGGACATGTGTGATATCTTTTCACCATTTCAAGCTGTCCGTCACAGGCACACAAAGCTTTTGCAAGCTCCTCGCTGTCAGGAACTATGACTGCGTTTTTGTTGTCGCTGCAAAATGTGAGCATATCAGCAGCACAGCTTTTATCCCCTGTGGCAAAATAAAAGTCGCCGCAGCATATGACCGCCGCCGTGGGTGCGGTTGTATCGTCGCAAAAGGCAGTGCCGAAAACGCCGTCAAAATAGGAGAACATCAGCGAGTCGTAAAACCCCGCAAAAAGCGGTCTTATCTTATTCTTTACACCGTCTGCACATTTCATTACATTCTTTTCCCCGTTCTTACTTTCTGCAAAGAAAAAGCCCTGCACGGAGCAGGGCGGGCAATTATTTCTTGATCTGATAAATGATATTTACAGCAAGAGTTATCACGAATATCAGTATCGCACTTATCCTTGTCAGTCTGTTAAGCTTAGCGTCCTTGGTGTTTGAACCGTTCTTTCCATAGAAAGAATCGTTATATCCACCGCCGATAGCAGATGTAAGACCCTGCTCTTTGGTGTCCTGCGCAAGAACTACAAGTATGATAACGAGGCTGGCTACGATCAGCAGTGCGCCTGCAACGATCTCAATTACGCTCATTTTTGTTCCTCCAAAACATAATTATACATTTTAATATATTATAGCACACATCTTCTCAGATTGCAAGGGGTTTTCAGAATTTTTTCAATTCTTTTTCTTTTTATCGGTGCTTTCAGCCTTTGAGGTGGTATCTTTCTGCTTCTCCACCTGCTGGATAACTGTGACGTTTGACACATCAAGACGTTTTTTCAGAAGCTCTGTGACAGTTTTGAGCTGTTCATCGGTAAGTGCCTTGTTCTCATATAGCACCACTGTTATGCCATTAACTGTTGTGGGCGAGCCTACTGAATGGCTGCTCATGTGACCGCCTGCCGCACCTGTTATGTTGGGATAAACGATAGCAAGCTCCTCGGCGATATCGCTCATGTCTATATCATAGCTCTGATAGCTGTCAAGCTGTGCTTTCAGATTTTCATTCTCGGCTTTAAGGTCGTCGTTTTCTTTCTGCGCAAGCACCTGTGCCACCTTGTTCTGTGTTTCCTCATCGTCGGCATTCTTTTCAAGCATCTTTTCTACCTCGTCAGCGGTAACACCGCTTTCCACCTCGGTCTGTGTTATCACAAGCTTATAATCTCCCAATCCGAAAGCTTTCAGCTCGCTTTGAAGCGCCTTTGTATCGGCAGTGCTTATCTTCTTGCCAAGAAGTGCCACTTCTATCATACGTTTATCGGTATCTATAGTTTTCTGCACTATCTGAGTGCCGTCAAAGTCAAAATTCTCGGTGATAAACTTCTCTGCACTGCTGTTATCCATTGTCTTTTTCACAATATCATAGCCAAGATAAATACTAGGCAGCATGGTAATAACTGTGATAAAAGCGATATTTCTGTGTATCTTTTTCAAAGCCTTCGGGGAAATATCGTTGCCGTGAGGCAGCCTTAAAAGCTTCAGCACAACGATAGCCGCAAGGCAGATAAAAAAGCTGTTTATGAAAAAGAGATACAATGCTCCGCCGAAATAGTCAAGGCGGTGTCTTGCCAGTCCATAGCCTGCGGTACAAAGCGGCGGCATGAGTGCTGTTGCGATAGCCACGCCTGGGATAACGTTGCTTTTCTCCTTACGGGTCTGACCTATTATGCCGGCAAGTCCGCCAAAAAGGGCAATAAGAACGTCCCACGCTGTAGGTGTGGTTCGGGCAAGAAGCTCGGAGGAGGCTGTGGTGATAGGTGAGATAGTAAAGTAAATAGTCGAGGTGATAAGGCAAATGACCACCTGTATGCCAAGTCTTATTGCTGCACCCTTTGAAAGAGTCAGGTCATTGGTGGCGATTCCATAGCCTATGGCTGTTATACCGCCCATAAGAGGTGAGATGAGCATAGCACCGATTATAACGGCGGTGGAGTTCATATTCAGACCTATGGAGGCTATAAGTATGGCAAGCATAAGGATACACATATTAGTACCCTGAAGCTTTGTGCCAGATATTATCGTATTATGTATCTCATCAGGGTCAGCCATATCCCAGCGCAGACTGAACATATTTCTAAGCCCTTGTATAAATCTGCCTTCCTGTAATTTCAAATCTCAGACCTCCCCTGCTTATTTTACTGCACCCCATGCGATGTTCTGCAAACGCCTTGCAGAATCGGTGGTGCCTGCGCCTGTCTGCTGAATAAAATAAAGTATGCAGAGCTGTTCTTTTGGGTCAAGGCTGAAATAACAGCCCATCCAGCCGTCCCAGCCGAAAGAGCCTTCTGACTGGATAAGTCCTGCAGCGGAAGGGTCGTCAAGGATACGCATGAAGTTACCGTAGCCGTGACCCTTTGTGCTGTCCCAGTTAAGGGTCTTGCGCTGTTCAGGTGTAAGACCGTTTCTTGTCATGAAATCGACCGTATTTCTGCCGAGTATCCTCACGCCGTCAAGCTCGCCCTTGTTCATAAGCATTTTGGCAAACTTTGCATAGTCCTCTACAGTGGAAACAAGACCTGCTCCGCCCGACTCAAAGGCAGGAGGTACCGTGTAATCAGTAAGGCAAAGGTGGAAGTGAGTGAAAGGCTCATTTCCGCCATTTTTGTATTCATAACACTGGGCAAGTCGGCTGTACTTTTCCGCTGGGATATAGAAGCCTGTATCGTTCATACCGAGGGGTTCAAAGATCTCTTTTCTAAGAAAATCTCCGAACTTCATGCCAGAAACCACCTCGATAACAGCACCCATGATGTCGGCAGATGCACCGTACATCCACTTTTCACCAGGGGTGAACATAAGAGGACGCTTGCCCATTTTCTTTGCGAAGCTCACAGTATCCAGAAGCTTTTCGCCCTTGAGATATTTTTCAGACTGCTCGCCCCAAAGCGCACCCATTTTCTGACCTGCGGGAGTGCCGTCAGGATAAGGGATACCGGAAGTCATGGTGAGCAGGTCGCCTATGGTTATATCTCTGTCAGCAGGACGCTCACCGTTCTCATCAAGAACCACAGGGTCGGAGAACTCAGGGATAAACCACTTGAGCAGGTGACGAGTGTCGAGCAGACCACGCTCGATAAGTATCATTGCGGCAGCTGCTGTGACAGGCTTTGACATAGAAAAAAGTCTGAAAATGCTGTCAGTTTTCATAGGGATATTTTTCTCCTTGTCAGCAAGACCAAAGCTTTTGAGATAGACAGTTTCACCTTTATGGATAACGCTGAGAACTGAGCCTGAGAAAACTCCGTTGGTTATCTCTTTTTGTGCAACAGCGTCGAGATATTTAAAATTTTCGTACATGATAGACCTCCGTGTTATGATGTTTGATATATAGGATTATAACACAGTTCGGGTGGAAATGCAAGATTTTGTGTGGCAACAAAAAAATCCGCTACCATAAATGATAGCGGATTTAGGTGCAGGGGCACGCCCCTGCTGGCAAATGACTCTAATTTTGATAGAAACCCGTTAAGGGGGTGCAATTACGGTTTGGAGGGGGTGCAGTTCTCGATTTGAGGGGGTGCATTGTTTTTGACAACTCCACTGCCACTCCACGTCAAACCAGAATTTATAAATTAAGTTCTTCAATGAAATTTAGAATACGCTGCGTTGCCAACTCATCCCTGGACAGTTTTAGCAATCTATCAGCCGTAATCCATTTATAATTAGATGTTTCTCCTTCTTGCAAAACGATACTATCCTTATCTATATCCGTAATGCAAAGATACTCCACATAAAACGATTTATGGCTGTGGTGGAGCACCCTTCCTATTTCCACTAAATTATCGGAGGTAATTCCCGTTTCTTCATGAAGTTCTCTAGCGGCACAGGTTACAGGGGCTTCACCTTGTAAAGCAGAACCACCCGCTGTAGCCTCCCACATTCCGCCCAAATGCTTTCTTTTATCCCTTTGCATGATGAGATAACTTCCATCTATATGTCTAACGATTATTTCACAGACCAAATGAAAAAAACCTTCCGGAATTGCCTCTCCTCGAACCAGAGTTACACCTTGAATCTTTTTGAAATCTCTATCATAAGCGTCCCACAGTTCCATACTTCATTTTTCTCCATAAATTCCGATTTGTCTAACTCATTATAGCATAAAAATCCACCGCAATTCTATCAAAATTACGGTGGACTTATGGCGGAGATGGAGAGATTAAATATACCACTTCACACCACTTTTTATTGTTTTATAAAACTACTCGCAAACCACGCATTTACGTCATTTAAGCCGTTTTTCTTGCTCCGTGTTTCACAAGCATATATTTACAATTCAGCTTTATCGTGTATAATTCGTGTACGCAAAAACAGCCGCCTCAGACCCATAAAAGTCCGAGACGGCTGAAATTCTACCTACTTAATCTTCTTTGTAATCTCGTCGCTGAGCTTCTTGATGAAGTTCACGCCTGCAATGCCATTCTCGCTGTACCCCCACTTTTTCAGCAAGGTATTAACTGCCTTTGCAGTACCTTTTCCGTATGTACCGTTCTTATCCATACCTACGTTGTGAAGCTTGACCGCCTTTGCAATAAGCAGCAGCTCCTTGAGCGCAAGCACACCGTTTGTTTTGTTGCCCTGCTTGTAGCCTGTCTTGTCAAGCACTTTCGCACTTATCTTGCTCTGGTTCTTTGGTCTCAGGAAGCCTGCAATGTGGTCGTAAGTATGCTTGACCTTAGTGCAAGCTTTTCCGCTCCAGTTTTGGTCATACGAATAAAAATAACTCGTGTTGCCCTCACCGGTGCAGATTGCTATGTGACCCCAGCCGCCATTCAACGTGCCTGACCATATCGCTACATCGCCCTTTTTCGGCACGAAACTTGGCGTGTTCTTTACCTTTGTGAAATTTGCTTTCAGCCAAGTGTTCTTATCGAATAAATCCCAAAAATGGTGAGCGTCATACCAGAAATTCTTGATACCTGATCCGAAGACCTCGTTGAAATATGCCGTTGCAAGGTCTACACACTGTTTGCCTGCTGCGCCGTCATAGTTAACAGCTACACCATTGTGCTTCTTGATAAACTCATCATATGTCATTTTCTATTCCTCGCTTTCGTTTGTATCCACTTTGTTTTCAACTGTGATTTTAAGCTTGTGTACTATCTTCACCAAGAATGACGGCAGTGGTATACCTATCACCGCAAGATTTTCCAAGATTGAAATGCACTCGTTGATGATAAACCATACCGTCACGATAAGACCGAAGTAAAAGCTGACGTTTACTTCAATGCCTATCTGTGAAAGTCCTGAGATAAAGAGCCAATCAAGCACGCCCGACACCGCCACCACAAATATGTAGCCGACCTTTTTGAAAAGCCCTTTAAGACCGACACGGCTTGACAGCTCGCCCCTGTTCCATGCTTTCCACATACCTGTAATGTAGTCAATGATCATCACAAGCACCAGAATGACTATAGGTATCGCCATAACACGGAAATACGCTGACAGCCCTGCGGCTATCGCTGATATGATGATTTTTGCTGTGTTTTCTTTCATTACTGTTCCTCTCTTTCGTATGTTTGTCCCGTGATTGTTGTATACTCCTCAGCCGTGATCCACTTGCCGACGGCGGTGTGCACCATAGCAACCGACCACAAACGGGTGTCATAGTATCTCTTGACCTTTGCATAGTTTTTACTCATCGCCGCTCACCTCCAACTCAACACCGTTCAACATAGCCAGAAAATCAACATTTGCCTTTATCCTGTCTATCTCGGTGACCTTTGGTTTGTTGAAATTATCTTCCGTCAGCCCCATGCTCTCAACCATAGATTTTTCTAACTTCGTCATGTTGTACCTCCTACTTCACTCAGCTTCACGATATATTCTTCTTCTGACGGCACAGGTATATGGTAATTATCGTTGCTGTTTTTGAATGTCACTGACCCGCCTGCTTCGACTTCGATGTTTCGCAGAAAATCATCTGTTAGCAGGTCAGAAATATCGGTGACGATAGGTGTCGCCAATTCGTAGTACAGCATTACGTCCTGCATTGCCTGTTTGAATGCGGTGGCATCGGTGTAGGACGTATCGTTGACATGTACACATCCGTCAACGTTTGCATTAGTCGTTATGCCTGTTACATTGGTTTTGCCCCAAAGCTCATTTTGCGTTTTGGTTGGATATTTTGAACAGAGAATGTTTGGTGCAATATCGTAATTTTTGGTTAACTTCTGTCCTTTTAGTTGAAACGTCTCAAACGACACACTATCACCGACACGCCAACTTAGCGTTTCCAAATCGACACTACCCACGCACTGAACGTATCGTTTATTTTCATAGTCAACGTAGTTCTTAGCCGTTCCTGCCGACCAGCCGTAGCCAGGCAGTGCCCTAATGGATTCTGGGATTGGGTAGGCGGTATCACCCACAGCGACGCTCTCAACCCCAGCACATATAATCTCGCCAGCATTATATGGATAATAGTCCGCAGGGAACATTTTCTCAAACTCTTCCACGCTTGTGGGTTCGTTGCCTGAACCGAACATTGCGGTGAGGTCAAAAATCTGTGGCGTGATTGAAAAATCTACAGTTATATTAGAATTTACACGGAACGCAATTGCAATTGTACCATTTCCATCCATTGTAAATATTATGCCTTTGCCGTATTCATGCCACCTATTTCCGCCGTTATCGTTGTAAAAACCCGTACCACTAGACAGCGCAGTAGTATCACTGGCGTGCGAATGGAATAAATATTTATGATTTGAAATTCCGGTTTGTACCGGGGATATCGGTATAAAACAAACCGCTGACGACGTGCCACTGATATGCAGCGATTTGCTATCAATTTTTGTAGTTGCAATACCATTAGATGTTTTTTCGACAATCTGTGATATTAGCTGGTTCCATACAATAGACCTACCGCCAATATTTTTCACCGACATCAGCTTCGCCCCTGTCGGCACTGTCTTAGCATATGCCGTATCTGTGTCCGTTTCAAACTGGTGTGTGATACCATTTTCCATATCGTATAACGCATTTACCCTACGTTGCAGTTCCTTGTCCGACAGCTTCACACGTCCTATCTCAGCCGTGTTCTCAGCTATCTTCCCGACAGCGGTAGTGTAGTCATCAGGTAGGCTGTCAGCCACCGCCTGTGCTGTCTGTGCGGCGGTTTCAGCGGCTGTTCTGTCTTCTGCAACCTGTGCAGCATGGTCTGCCACTGTAGCCTTGTCGGCTGTCACCTGCGTTGCCATATCAGCCACCGCCTGCCTGTCTGCCGCAGTGCTGTCAGCGCAGGTCTTTGCAGTTTTAGCATAGCCTGCCGTTATGTTCTTGTCGGCTGTGGTCTGCTGTGCTGATGTTGCCGCCTGCGCTGCGGATATTTTAGCGTTATTCTGTGATGTGACCGCCTGCTGACGTGCGTTTTCTGCACCCTGCCTTGCTGTTTCAGCCTGTGCTGCGGACGTTTCAGCCGCTGTCTTTGCTGTTTCAGCTCGGCTTGCCGCCTGCGTTGCGGTGTCGGCTGATACTCCTGCGGTGGTAGCTGATTTCTCAGCGTTTTCAGCCGCTGTTGTCGCCGTTTCTGCGGCAGTGACGGCTGTCTGCATATCTGCGTGTGTCTGCCTGCCTATGGCGTCTATGCGGTCTAGTGCGTCAGCTGCCACACTTGGTGACGGCACAGCATTATCACCGATTGCCGCACCTATTCTCAGGCGGAATATGCGTGATTTTTTAAGCAAAATATACTCATTGCCTGACAGTTTCTTTGCACATATCTGACAGCTGATTGTCTGTGCTGACCGTAAGATATCTGCCGTTGGTGTCCACTGTCCGCCTGTGATATCGACCTCATAGACAGTGCCGTCGCCATAGTCTATCGTCAGCACATAGCGGTCTGCACCGTCTAACTCCATGCCCTCGACTGTCACAGGACGTGCATTCGTTTCACCAACATAGCCCAAAAGGGCTGTGCTTAGTGTTACGTCATAGTCTGAATTTAATGTTATCGTCATTTAATCACCCCTCTTTACTCTATTGCAATGTAATCAACATAGTATGTTCCTGTTGGCACGTTTTCCACTGTTGCCCCGTTATTAGCTCCCATGCAGACGTTCAGATAGTACGACTTTCCCGAACCACTAACATGGGTACAGTAGTTCTGATATGGTGTTGGTGCACCTGTCTGCCGTAGCGTTGCTATTACCTGTTTAGGTGCAAAGGTCAGTCCAAGTGGTATCTGCATCAGTGGATTCGCTTTCGTCATCTTGTATTCCACAGTGCCATAGTGTATCTTGCCGGCTCGGCTCAATATCTCATCGATTTCCTCCCCGGCGTGTTGCATAGGATAGTCATTTTCAGTGATATCCTGCGCCAGTGTCAAATTTTCATCAGCCATTATCTCGCCTCCTAAAGCTGTTCTTCAACGCTCAGACCGACCGCTGAGATATCAGCACTCAGTCCTCCGTCAAAGTTGAAACCAAGATTTGTTATCGGTATATCATAGCTGTCTGCACCGTTGGTGTATGTCACCACGTCACCTATGTCGAAACGTGGGTCACCAAGTCTGTGGTACAGCTCAGTGGTATACCACGAAAAGCCTCCTATCCTGCGCCACAGAGATTGAAGCAGTGATTCGGTCATGTATGGATTTTCAAATTCCAGCACACGCCCTTGTGTTGTATCTGTCACACCAAGCGACAGCGTTACATCTTCACCGACCTTGCAGATAATGCCCACGATAACGTTTTGCCGTTCGCTAAGAGTAGGCAGATCTATCGTGTTGTTGTCAAGCGTTTTCACCGATTTGCCATACCACTTTCGGACGTACTTTCCGTACCTGTCAACATACCCAAACTCGCCCTGGGCAGAAGCCAGATAGGACAGCATCTGGCGCATGGTCACGTCCTTTGGCAATGAGCTGACCTTGAAGTAAAAGTATTTTGAGTACAGCAGTCTGCCTTTGTTATCTCTTAGCCGTCTGCCGTTCTTATCACGCAGTAACCTGACTTCCGTATAATCATTTCCATTCTGCAAACCAAGCTGTCTGCAAATGTCGTCTTCAACGGATCTATTCCAGTTTGGCATAGGGATATGCGGCACATATGGCTTGTCCGAAAAATACAGCCTGTCCACCATTGTCAGCTGGACGCTGCCGCCTGATTTCTTTGATTTTACACAGGTGAAACGTCCAAGGGGTATTTTCTCTCCGTCAAGCACCTCTCCAAGCTTGCTTATCTTGGTAAATGCCGAGCTGTCTTTCATATACAAACTGAAAACATACTCATTTCCAAGATACTTAGTCCCGTCGTCAACAAGCTCCGCCGTCACACTCTGAGAACAGACAGCTCCAAGCTCTATATCATCACTCAGAGATGTTGCTTGAATGTCCGTCTGAACGTTCTGAATGCCGTCATATGCCACAGGTGCTCCACTCTGAACGTCCTCTATCCACATACCCCACAAGGCTTTGTAACTCTCTATCCTGCTTGTTATCTCATTGCTTGCTATGGTGTACATATGCCCTCCTAACGTTCCGCAAATGTGACAGTACAGCTCTTGTAATACTCACCACCGTCAAGTCTGACAAGCCCCTGCGGTACATAGTCGCTTGCGTTGGCGGATATAGAATAATACTTGCCATTGTGCCAAAACTCCAGTTCTGCAAAGTCGGGTCCGTCCTCGATAAGGGATTGTATCTCGGCTGAATCTGCGACAGGAAGCATTGTCCACTTGCAGGGCAGTTTGTATTTGCAGAACTTTCTTGCACCCACAAACAGACCTGTTGTATTCACTCGTCCTGAACCTGCCGTCCATTCGTAACAGTTTACAGGGCTCCAGCTATCAGGGTCAGGATCTGTCACCCACACGCCGTTTATCTTTAGCAATGTTCCTGTCAAAATGCACTCACTCCCGTCTTACGTTTATACTGATTGTTGCTGTCCTGCATACACTTGAAAAGCACCTTGCTGTCAACTGTTCCGAAGAACACAGGGTCATAAGCTTTCAGCCAATCAAGTATAGCGTTCAGCACCCTTAACACCTCGTCAAGCTTGCCGTTATCAAGCATACCTTGCAGTTTGCTCAGAGGTGAGATCACCTCCGGGTCTGCCTTTGCATTCCTGTTATCGCCCACCATTGCAAGGGTCGGTGCTGTCGCAAGTCCGCCTGTGGCAAGCTTTGGTATCTCAGGTATGCTTATTGTGTCAAGATCAAAGCCGAAGGTTTCTCCGCCTATGCCAGGCACCCAATCAGGCACATCAAAACTCAGGCTGTTAATGCCGTCGATTATCCAGTTGACCGCACTTTCAATAGCACTGGTCAT
>OHIM01001141.1_pt1 | contig 12088 bp, 8 predicted proteins | sample 1568271 | NCBI WGS metagenome assembly OHIM01 (sample SAMEA3879580, study PRJEB24766) | human gut metagenome | biome: human-associated habitat; feature: feces | place: USA | collected 1985/1987
GGAATCCTCGGTGGCCTCGACGGACTTCCACTGGGCCAGAATTTCCTCGGCCTTGGTGCGGGCGGCGGCCTTCAGCTGGGTCTGCTCGTCCTCATAGCCCTCGTCGCCCTGAGCCTTGGTGCCGGTTTCGGGGGTGATGAGGATGTGACGGATGTCCACGGTCTTGTATTCCTCGCGGCCGCGGCTGTGGAACAGACCGACATAATAGTTGGTTCCAACTTCCAGAATCTCCGTGTCACCGTCCTTGCGGGCATCGTCAAAGAGCCAGTTACCCACAACGCCGTCATAATAAGTGGCGTCGGTGGTGTTGTAATAGGTGGCCTTTTCATAATTGCCGGCAATGGATTCCAGAGACTTTCCGCTGTTGTAAGCGGCCAGGATCTCTTCTGCGGTGGCCTTGGCGGCCTCCTTGGCAGCCAGACCCGAGAAGTTGCCGGACACGATGTAGTCCGCCTTGCCGGTGGTCATAAAGTTCAGCGGCACCATGGCGAACTGCTGGGTCGCGCCGCCCTGGAAGAAGCCGACCTTATAATTATCGGGAATGTTCATCACCCGGCGCAGGGAAGCTTCGGTGTCCTTGATGATGGCATCGAACCACTTGCTGCGGTGGCTCATCTCCATGACGCTCTGACCGCTGTCGCCGTATTCCAGCAGCTCGGCCTGTGCCTGCCGCAGCACCTTTTCGGGCAGCATGCTGGGGCCTGCGCTGAAGTTATATACTCGTGCCATAATGAACCTCTCCTTTTCCTGTGATACACCTATTACGCAGTACCGCCGTTTTGCGGTGCGTCTGTTACTTTCCGTAGCCGTAGTATACCGGTTTTCCCATGCCGAAAACAAGAGCATCTTTGCACAAAGATATGGCCCCCACACCCTGCCTGATGACACAAAGCATACAAATGTGCACCATGCAAGGACAAAATATAAGACAATTGTAAAAGATACGCACGATCCCCTGATTCCATGCGGATTTTCCGCCCTTGCACCTTTGGCAGAAATGCGGTATACTGGAAATACTAAGACAAATGTAAAAGAAAAACGAAGCCCAAACTGTGAAAGTGCGTTTGGAGCGGCCCGCAGGCCGCGACAAACGCGAAATAAAATAGTCATTCCGCTGAAAATGGTCAGAGCGAAGCGGAGACCATTCTAAATCGCCCCACCGCAAAAAACGGTGACTAAGGGGAATTGAATCATTCAAGGAGGTACAACAGATGTACGGCTTACCAGATACCCTGCGGCCGCTTTCGGCGGCGGAAGAACAGGTGATGCTTGCGGTGTGGGCGTGCCCGGGCGCGGCGGCGCGGCGGGACATCAGCCAGAAGCTCAAGGCCACCGGCTGGGCAGCAGCCACGGTGCTGAATTTTCTCTACCGGTTGGAGGAAAAAGGCTGGGTCAGGTCGGCAAAACAGGGCAACTGCAACGTGTATGTGCCGCTGGTCACCCGGCGGGCTTACGGCGTGTACTGTATGCGGCAGCGGCTGGATACCCTGTTTGACGGCGACCTTGCCGCCGCCGTCCATGCGCTGGTAAGCGAGAGCGGCTGCTCCCAGAGCGCCTTGGAGCAGGCCATCCGGGTGCTGGAAGAGAAGCATCAGGAGACCGAGGAGTACGATTTGTACGACCCCTACGGCTGAATTGTTTCATATTTTTTTACAAAATGTTGGTTGACAGCGAAATATCCGTTCTGTAATATAAAAGCTATTAAAAAATGAGAAACTGATATGGACGAACAGGAAAGGAGCAGTCAGACACATGGATCATTTGCAGAATGTATTAAGCTACTTCGACCAGCAGCAGCCCCTTTGCGCAGAGCATGACCGCATCCCCAAGGACCTCTACCGGGAGTTCGGGGTCAAGGCCGGTTTACGCGACGAGACCGGCAAGGGTGTGCTGGCAGGTCTGACCAACATCTCGGACATCCGGGCGTTCCAGTATGTGGACGGGGTCAAGCACCCGGCAGACGGTCAGCTGCTGTACCGCGGCTATGACGTAAAAGACCTCATCAACGGCAGCCGCGGCAGCCGCTTTGCCTTTGAGGAGGCGGGATACCTGCTGCTGTTTGGTCAGCTGCCCACCCCGGAGCAGCTGGAACAGTTCTGCGCGGTGCTGGGCGAGTGCCGCACCATGCCCACCAACTTTACCCGCGATGTCATTATGAAGGCACCCAGCCACGATATCATGAACAGCATGGCGCGCAGCGTGCTGACGCTGGCTTCCTACGACCCCAAGGCGGCAGATTTGGACACCGCCAACGTGCTGCGCCAGAGCATCCAGCTGGCGGGCATCTTCCCCATGCTGGCGGTATACAGCTACCACGCCTATAATCACTACGAAAAAGACGCCAGTATGTATATCCACCGCCCGGACCCCAGCCTTTCCACCGCAGAGAATTTTTTGCGGATGCTGCGCCCAGATATGCAGTACACCCCGCTGGAAGCCCGCGTGCTGGACGTGGCGCTGCTGCTGCACGCCGAGCACGGCGGCGGCAACAACTCCACCTTTACCACCCGCGTGGTCACCTCCTCCGGCACCGACACCTACTCGGCCATGGCGGCGGCGCTGTGCTCCCTCAAGGGCCCGCGCCACGGCGGTGCAAACCTGATGGTCATGCACATGATGCAGAACATCCGGGACAACCTCCACGACCTTGAGGACGACGAGGAGCTGGAAGCCTACCTGAAAAAGCTGCTCCACGGTGAGGCCTTTGACCGCAAGGGTCTGATCTATGGTATGGGTCACGCCGTCTACTCCCTCAGCGACCCGCGCGAGGTGGTGTTCAAGGGCTATGTGGAGCAGCTTGCCCACGAAAAGGGACGGGATAAGGATCTTTCCCTCTATACCCGTATCGAGCGCATGGCACCGCAGCTGATCGCGCAGGAGCGCAAGATCTTCAAGGGCGTCAGCCCCAACGTGGACTTTTACAGCGGCTTTGTGTACGAGATGCTGGGCATCCCCATGGAGCTGTACACCCCGCTGTTTGCCGTGGCGCGCGTCATGGGCTGGAGCGCCCACCGCATCGAGGAGCTGCTCAGCGCCAACAAGATCATCCGCCCGGCCTACAAGAGCCTTGGCGGCACCCACGATTATATCCCGCGCAGCCAGCGGGCATAAAGGGAGGGCATCAGCATGGAAGAGTTACAGCAGCATCAGGGGGAATGGTTCTTCCTCCACGAGCTCAACGTGGATAAGGTGTTCAGCACCATCCAGCGGGCAGATTATCTCATCCTGTATTATATCAAGGTAGAGCAGGAGGCACATCCCGGCGAAAAGCTCTATCTTGCCGACCTTGCCGCCGCCATGGGGCTGCGGGTGACCGAGCTTTCCAAGGGCATCGAGAAGCTGCAGGACAGCGGCTTTGTGACGTGGAAAACCGACCGCGAGGCCGGGCGCACCTATGTGGAACTTTCCAGCAAGGCGGTGGAGCTGATGGCGGAGGAGCAGGCGCTTTTGCAGCGCTGCTACCGCCGGATGCGCACGGAGCTTGGAGACGAAGAGCTGCGCCGCGCCGCTGCCACCATGCAGCGTGCCACTGCCATCCTGAAAGAAGAGCGGGAGAAGGAGTTCCCGGCAGCGCAGTAACGATTATGAAAGAAAGATACCGGACAGCTTTGTAGGCCGCCCGGTATCTTTCTTTTTATAAAAATATTTTTATTTGATGCAGCTTGCGCAGGGGGTATAGCCTGCGGCAATGGCTTCGTCGTAGCTGGAAAAGAGGACTTGGTTCTTTTCCGCAGGCAGGTTTGCGCAGGTGGGCAGATGGAACTTTTTGCTGTTCACGTTGCCGATGTAAGCTTGCTGCGCAGTGCTGGAGGACGACGGGTCGGTGGGGTTCAGCTGGCTGTCCGGCACAAAGCGCTCGGTGCCCACGGTGAAGTTCTGGCCGTCGCTGCCAATGGTGATGGTGCCCTGCAGGTCGGTGCGGTAGACGTCCACCTTTGCGTCCCGCAGGATGCTCAGGGTCTCCTCGTGGGGATGGCCGTACTTGTTGCCCGTGCCACAGGAGATGACGCCCATTTCCGGCAGAACAGCGTTCAGAAACAGGTAGCCGGTGCTGGTGCTGGAGCCGTGGTGCCCTACTTGCAGTACATCGGCCTTCAGGTTGGCACCGCTGTTCACAAGGTCGGTCTCGGCGGTCTTTTCCATGTCACCGGTCAGCAGAAAGCTGGTGCTGCCGTAGTCGATGCGCAGCACCAGAGAGGTGTTGTTGGTCTCGCTGTACTGCGTTACCGGGCCCAGCAGGGTAACGGTGGCGCTGCCCAGCGGCCAGACGGTGCCCACGGAGGGCACTTCCAGCTGCAAGCCCTGCTGCTGCGTATACTTGACAAAATCGTTGAAGCATTTGGTGCTGCCCTCGGTTACGGGGCTGTAAGCGTGTCCCGCCGGGAACTTTGCCATTACGGCGGCAAGTCCGCCTACATGGTCCTCGTGGGCATGGGAGCAGAACACATATTGCAGCTGCTCCACCCCCTGCTTTTGCAGGTAGGAGACCACCAGACTGCCGTCGTCCACGTTGCCGCCGTCGTAGAGCATGAACTGTCCGTCACACTCCACCAATACGCTCAACGCCTGCCCTACATCAATGAAGTGCATCTCAAAGGGCTGACTTGTCCCGGTGGAGGGCTTGACGATGTGTCCGCCGCTGCCGGGCAGGCTGTCACAGGCGGTAAGCCCCAGCGCCAGCACAGCGGCCAGCGCCAGCGCAGCCAGCCGCAGGAACAGGCGGCGGGGGAGCAGGGTTATTTTTTCTTCTTTCCAGTTTTCCACGTTGCGTTCTCTTTCTGTTGATTATTCTTGGGTTTGTGGCCGGGCGCAGAGTTGGGCGCAAAGCGTGCGCCCGGGCTGGGTTGACGGCCTGCCGGGACAGCAGCGCGGGCATTTTTGCCGGTACTGCGTCCCTTCTGGCTGGGGTGTACGGTATAAGTGCCATCGTTGTGGATGGTCACCTCGGCGCTCTCTGCCCGGCGGGCGGTGCGCTGCACGGCGCGGCGGCCGACGGCGGGCACAAGCAGGGGGATCAGGTCCTCCCGGTGGGTCAGCTGCAAGGCCTTGACCACCTTTTCGGCGTTGCGGGGTTCGTAGTATTGCAGCAGTGCGCGCTGCAATGCCTTGCCCTCGGGGGTCTTTTCCACAAACACCGGCTTGAGGGTGTAGGGGTCAAGCCCAGTATAGAACATACAGGTGCTCACGGTGCCGGGGGTGGGGTAGAAGTCCTGCACCTGCTCCGGGCGCATGTGGTTCTTGTAAAGGTACTCGGCCAGATAGACGGCATCCTTCAGGGTGCTGCCCGGGTGGCTGGACATGAGGTAGGGCACCAGATACTGTTTTTTGCCCGCCTTCTTGCTCAGCTCGTAGAACTTATCCTTGAACTTGTTGAAGGTCTCGATGGGCGGCTTACCCATGTAGGCAAGGGTATTGGGGGCGCAGTGCTCCGGGGCGACCTTCAACTGGCCGGATACATGGTATTCTACCAGCTCCTTGAAGAAGGTATCGTCCGGGTCCGCCATCAGGTAGTCGAACCGGATGCCGCTGCGGATGAACACCTTTTTCACGCCCGGCAGCTCCCGCACCCGGCGCAGAATTTTAAGGTAGTCGCTGTGATCCACGATCATGTGGGAGCAGGTGGTGGGGGCAAGGCAGTGCTTGCCCCCGGTGCACATGCCGCGCAGCATCTGCTCGCGGCAGGAGGGGAACCGGAAGTTGGCGGTGGGGCCGCCGACATCGTGGATGTAGCCCTTGAAGTCCGGCTCGTGGGTCATGCGCTCGGCTTCCTCCACGATGCTGTCGGCGCTGCGGCTGGTGACCCGCCGCCCCTGATGCAGCTGGATGGCGCAGAAGTTACAGCCGCCGAAGCAGCCGCGGTTCTGGATGATGGAGAACTGCACCTCGCGGATGGCGGGCACGCCGCCCATGCTCTCGTAGATGGGGTGATAGCGGCGGGTGTAGGGCAGGGCGTACACCTTGTCCAGCTCTCCGCGCACCAGCGGCTTTGCGGGGATGTTCTGCACCAGATACTTTTCGCTCTGCTTCTGCACGATGATCTGGCCGCTGACCACGTCCTGATTGTCCATCTGGATGCGGCAGGCCTTGGCGTAGGCGGTTTTATCGCTGGCCACCTTTTTAAAACCGGCGCACTCCACATACCGCTGGGGCAGGTGGTCGAAATCGGTCAGGTAGCAGGTGCCGTTCACGTCCGTGATGGTCTCCACCGGCTCCCCGGCGGCCAGACGGCGGGCGATCTCCACGGTCTGGTGCTCGCCCATGCCAAAGCTGATGAGATCCGCACCGGAGTCCTCGGCAATGCTGGGCAGCACGGTGTCCAGCCAGTAATCGTAGTGGGCAAACCGGCGCAGGCTGGCCTCCAGACCGCCTAAGATCACCGGCAGGTCGGGGTAAGCCTGCTTGGCAAGTTTTGTGTACACGGTGGCGCTGCGGTCCGGGCGGGCACCGGCCTTGCCGCCGGGAGAGTATTCATCCTCGGCGCGGGGGATCTTTGCCACGGAATAGTGGCTGACCATGCTGTCTACGTTGCCGCCGCCAATGAAAAAGCCGTACTTGGGCTTGCCGAACCGCTTGAAGTCCTCGCAGTCGGTGTAGCGGGGCTGTGCCAGCACGCCCACCTTGTAGCCCTCGGCTTCCAGCAGGCGGCTGATGATGGCGGTGCCAAAGCTGGGGTGGTCCACATAGGCGTCACCGCCCACCACCACAAAGTCCAGCTGCTCCCAGCCCCGGGCTTCCATGTCCGCCCGGCTGATGGGAAGAAATTCGGTGTAGATCTGGGGAGTAGAATGTTCCATAATGCTCCTTTATTATTCCTCCGGTTGGTTCATCTGCATTTCCAGCCACTGCTGGCGGCTGATGAGTACGGCGCGGGGCTTTGCACCCTCGTAAGGGCCGATGATGCTCTTTTGCTCCATCTCGTCCATGATGCGGGCGGCGCGGGCGTAGCCCAGCTTGCAGCGGCGCTGCAACAGGCTGGTGGAGGCCTGACCGGCGTCGATGACCACGTCCACGGCCTGCTTGAACATGGGGTCGGAGCCTGCGTCCTCCTCGGCGTCGGCACCGCCGCCGCCCTTTTTGCCGTCCTGAATGGCGTGCTTTTCCATGGCCTCGATCATGGCCTCGTCGTACTGCACGGTGGCACTGGATTTGATGAAGTCCAGCACACGGCTGATCTCCTCATCCCGCACAAAAGTGCCCTGGATGCGGGTGGGCTTGGGTGCGCCCACGGGCATAAAGAGCATATCGCCCTGACCCAGCAGCTTTTCTGCGCCGGCACCGTCCAGAATGGTGCGGCTGTCCACCTGACTGGACACCGCAAAGGCGATGCGGCTGGGGATGTTGGCCTTGATCAGGCCGGTGATCACGTCCACGCTGGGGCGCTGGGTGGCAACGATTAGGTGCATACCGGCGGCACGGGCTTTCTGGGCGATGCGGCAGATGGAATCCTCTACGTCCTTGCCCACCACCATCATCAGGTCGGCCAACTCGTCGATGATAATGGCGATGTAGGGCATCTTTTCCAGCTCCGGCTGCTCGGCAGCCAGCTTGTTGAAGGACTTGATATCGCGCACATTGTTTTCGGCAAACAGCTTATAGCGGCGCTCCATCTCCTGCACTGCGCCGCCCAGTGCGCCGGCCGCCTTGCGGGGCTCGGTGACGACGGGCATCAGCAGGTGGGGGATGCCGTTGTACTCAGCCAGCTCGACGACCTTGGGGTCGATGAGCAGGAGCTTGACGTCCTCAGGGCTGGAGCGGAACAGCAGGCTCATGATGATGCTGTTGACACAGACCGATTTACCGCTGCCGGTGCTGCCCGCGATGAGCAGATGGGGCATCTTGCACAGGTCGGCCACCTGGGCCACGCCGGCGATGTCCTTGCCCAGCGCAATGCCCATCGGCGAGGTCATCCGCAAAAAGCTCTGGCTCTCGAAGACGCTGCGGATGTAGACCGGCGTTTTCTTATGGTTCGGCACCTCGATGCCCACGGCAGGCTTGCCGGGGATGGGTGCCTCCATGCGGACATCGGCCACCGCCAGATTCAGGGCGATGTCGTCCGCCAGCGAAGTGATGCGGCTTATCTTGACGCCCGCCATGGGCTGGACTTCATACCGGGTGACCGACGGGCCGCGGGAAATATCCAGCACACGGGTGCGGACGCCGAAACTTTCCAGCGTGTCCACCAGCTTCTGGGCGTTGGCTTTCAGCTCGTCTTCCGCGCCGGAGTCGCTTTCCTCCGGGGCGCGCTCGAACAGCTCGATGGACGGGTACTGATACTGGAAGCTCTCCTCCGTCTCGGCCTCTTCGGCGGGGGCGTTCGCGGCCTGCTCCTCGGAGACAGCAGGCTTTTCCATGGCGGCTGCCACCAGCGTGTTGAGGTCTTTTTCCTCCACCGGGTCGCTGGTGATGCTGATCCAGCCGTCCTCGTCCGGCGCAGAGCGGAACGCCACGGCGTTCTCGGCACTCACCCGGGGCACGGCGGGCTGGATGGGCGCAGCTTCCGACGGCTGCGGCATCTGCGGCTGCACCACCGGCGCTGCCGGCTGGACGATGGGAGTATCAAAAGCGGGGGCAGGGGAAGACTCTTCCGGCTGGGGGGCATCTTTGGCAAAGAAATCTGCCGCAGCGGTGACCACCGGGTCTGCCACGATGGGCGGCGGCGTGGGCTTGGGCGCAGGGCGCAGCGGGTCCTGCCCGAAGGTGCCGCCCGGCCCGACGATCAGCGGCTCAATGGGCTCGCTGCCGCCCTCGGAGAGAGCGGTGTGGTCGGGGCCAAGGTCTACGTCAAAGGCCGCGCGGGGATGGGCAACGCTGACCCGTACCGGGGTGATGGACGGCGCGGCAGGCTCCGGCTGGGCAGGGGCGGCGGGAGCGGCTTCGGTGTCCGCAGCGTCTGCCTCCATCTCCTGCGTTACCTTATGCCCCCAGCGCAGCACGCCGGACATCCAGTCCGGCACCCCCAGATGCAGCCCGGCGGGCTCGTCCTCCTCGTCCAGCGGCTCGTCCTCGGTTTCGTCGTATTCCTCATCGATCGCCCGCTCTGCCTGCCGGATGGAGGCGCGCTCGGCGCGGCGGGCAGCGCGCTGCTCTGCAAAGGCAGCGCCGCGGGCGTGGATACCGCCGGTGACGGCACACAGCCAGATCCAGACCTCGGCGGGGGTAATATCAAAAATGTACAGGCTGCCGCACAGCAAAAGCACGACCATGATGAGATTTGCTGCCGGGCGTCCGCACAGCAAAAGCAGCATGCCGCCCAGCACAAAGCCCATTGCGCCGCCGGAGAGCCATGCATTGACGCCGTTGGCGTAGCAGGCGGAAAGCATTTGCAGCGCCGACAGCCCCTGCGGCTGGATATCGGAAAACACGATGACCGTGCCGCAGACAAAGACAAGCCCCAGCACCAGCTTGAGGATGCGGGACAGCAGCTCCTCGCCCCGGGTGTACAAAACGGCCAGACAGCACACGGCTGCACCCAGCACAAAGCTGCCGCAGCCGAACAGCCCGAACAGCACATCATGGAGCACCCGCCATACGGAATCGCCCCGCACAAAGGCCAGCACGATCAGCAGCAGGCCGCCGAACAGGGTGCCAAGCCCTGCCGGGAGCCGCTGCTCTGCCTTTTTACGGCGGGCGGCAGTACGCCGTTTCGTTGATTTTCGTTTTTTCGTTGCCATTCTACTCTGTTCCCCAACTTCCCATAGACACAATAATTGATTCTACTATTGTACCACGCAAGGGCAAAAATGGCAAACCATAATGTTGTTTTTGTTGGAGGAAAATGGAACGAACCCAGCCCCTCTCGTGAAAAGGCGTTTGGAGCGCTTCGCAGAGCGCGACAAACGCGAAATAAAAAATAATTTTTCCGCTGTTCCTGCGCAGAGCAACGCGGAGCGCAGTTCAAATCGTCTGGCTGAGGGGAAGCTGCAAAGCTTCACCCTTGCTCAATTTCTTTATATAGCCACGCCAGCGCGTCCGAAAGACCGCCCAACTCGTCGATGAGCTTTTCCTTTACGGCGCGGCGTCCGTCCAGCACCGTGCCCATGTCCATCACCAGCTCCCCGGTGTGGAGCATCAGCTGGGTGTAGCGCTTTTCCGGCATGCCGCTGTGGGCGGCCACAAAGCCGGTGATGCGCTGCTGCATCTGCTCGAAGCAGTGCATGGTCTGCGGCACGCCTAAGATCAGCCCGGAGTGCCGCACCGGGTGCACCGTCATGGTGGCAGTGGGCACGATAAAGCTGTGCCGCGCGCTGACCGCCAGCGGGATGCCGATGGAGTGCCCGCCGCCCAGCACCAGCGTGGCGCTGGGCTTGGAGATGCTGGCGATCAGCTCTGCCAGCGCAAGGCCGGTCTCCACATCGCCGCCCACCGTGTTCAGCAGCACCAGCAGCCCCTCGATGCGGGGGTCCTCCTGCACCGCCACCAGCTGGGGGATGACGTGCTCGTACTTAGTGGTCTTTTGCCCTTGCGGCGCTTCGGTGTGCCCTTCGATCTGGCCGATGACGGTCAGGCAGTGGATGACATGACCGCCCCGGCTCAGGGTGACCGTGCCCAGATCCTCGATATCCTCTTTTTCCATCCGGTGCTGCTCTGCGGGGGTGTCTTTTGCCGTATCCATGCGCGTTCTCCTTCCGTAGCGGGGTCTTTGTGGGGTCAGTATCCCCCGGCTGCCGGGGAAGTATGCAGGAGCGCGAATACAAAAAACTTTGTGAATTTTTTGCTTTTTTACAAATAGGTATTTGACATTCGCCTTTCATGCTGTATACTTTAAATAATATAACAGGATAAAACGGAACATCTCTCTGCGCGCAAAGAAGCCCCTTGCATGGCGGCAGAAGCTGCAGCGCGTTGGGCAGAAAGGAGAATTTTGCTATGAACACCCCCCAGAAAGCATCGATCCCTGTGATCAAGCGTCTCCCCAAATATTACCGGTATCTGCGCTCCCTGCAGGCCGATGGCATTACCAGCATCTCCTCCCGGGAACTGGCCTCTCAGATGGGCACCACCGCCTCGCAGGTGCGGCAGGACTTTAACTGCATCGGTGACGTGAACGGACGGCAGGGCATCGGCTACTCGGTGGAGAACCTGCTTTCCATTCTGGAAAGTCTGCTGTTCGGCAACGGTGACCGTCTGCCCACCATTCTGATCGGCTGCGGCCGTCTGGGCAAGGCGGTGAGCCGCTTTATCACCACCGATACCAACGGCTACAAGCTGATCGCGGCCTTTGACGTGGCCGAGAACGAGGTGGGCAAGGAGATCAGCGGCATCCGCATCCGGCACATTGACGAGCTGGAGGCTTTTTGTGAGGAAAACAAGCCCAAGGTGGCGGTGCTCTGTGTACCCCGTGATGGTGCACAGCATGTCAGCGGACGGCTGGTGAATCTGGGCATCGAGGGCTTCTGGAACTTCTCCCACTATGACCTGTCGGTGTCGTACCCCAATGTGGTGGTGGAAAACGTCCATCTGGGCGACAGCCTGATGAGCTTGGGCTACCGTCTGCGCAATCAGGAGTGACGGCATGGCAAAATTGTATTTCCGCTACGGTGCCATGAACAGCGGCAAGAGCACGGCGCTGATGCAGGTGGCACACAACTACGAAGAGCAGGGCATGAAGGTGCTCATTTTAAAGCCGCAGGTGGATACCAAGGGCGGCGGGGAACTGGTGAGCCGTCTGGGCGTGCGCCGCAAGGCAGACCTGCTGATCCCGCCGCAGCTGGACGTGTTCGAAGCCGTGAAGGCGGCAAACGCTGCCTCCGGGCCGCTGGCCTGTGTGCTGTGCGACGAGAGCCAGTTCTTTACCCCGGAGCAGGCCGAGCAGCTGTTTATGATCACGGTAGATCTGAACATCCCGGTGATCTGCTACGGTCTGCGGGCGGATTTTTCCCTCAAGGGCTTCCCGGGCTCTACCCGTCTGCTGGAGCTGGCGCACACCATTGAGGAGATGAAGACTATCTGCACCTGCGGGCGTAAGGCCATCTGCAACTGCCGCAAGGTGAACGGCCAGTTCGTCTTTGAGGGCGAACAGGTAGCCATCGACCTTGAGAACGACGTCCAGTACGTCAGCATGTGTCCCCAGTGCTATTTCCGGGAGCGC
>OHIM01001144.1_pt1 | contig 12052 bp, 9 predicted proteins | sample 1568271 | NCBI WGS metagenome assembly OHIM01 (sample SAMEA3879580, study PRJEB24766) | human gut metagenome | biome: human-associated habitat; feature: feces | place: USA | collected 1985/1987
GCGCTGGAAACTCTCCCCTTATTAATATAATAATTTTTTATATTCTTTTTTTACTGCTAAGAACTCTTCATCATCTTCTACAAGATTGAGTTCTTCTTTTCCATCTACATTATCAACTCTAAAGATAAATACATCTTCACTTTCTTCATCTAAAGGCGCTAATAATAAATATTCTTGCTCTTTTACATATATTCTAGCTACCGCTTCAAAATCAACTTTATTTCCATCTTCATCTCTAAAAGACATTATTTCTCTATCTTCCATTTTTTATACCTCGCTTTACAAAAGTTATTATATCCATTGTATTATATTATAAACATATGGTAAGTTAAATAGAAAATGAATAAATTAACTAATATGCTTCTCTATAAATTAAAAAGAAACTGCCATAGGGCAGTCTCTGCTACATATTCTCTATAAACTTTTCAATCATCTCGTCAGCTTCTTTATACTCTTTTTCAGCTGGTACAAATTTAAATCTAAATCCTGGATCTACAACCTTTAATCCTAAAGACTTCATTCTATCTGTAAGCATTGGAACTGCGTTACCACCCCATCCGTAAGAACCAAATGCCATAGCTGCTGTTCCTCTATTTACTATTGGATTAACAAGTGATAGTAAATCCCAAGCTGGCTTAACTGCATCCGCATTTATTGTAGGTGATCCTACCATGAATCCTTTTGACTTTTCAACTAATTCAATACAATCTTCAATTTTCATTGAAGTTATTTCATGAACTCCAGCCTTATATCCTTTTTCGTTAAGTTTTTCACTAATATACTTGGCCATTGCTTCTGTATTTCCATAAGCAGAAATATAGAATATTTCAACTTTCTTAGAATCTATAGGTTCCTCTGTTGACCATTCTCTATATAAATCTAAATATTTCTTTATATCTTCTCCTTTATGAATTGGTCCATGGCTTGTTCCTATCATTTCTATATCTAAGTCCTTAATCTTATCAAGAGCTTTTAAAACAAAAGGCTTAAATGGTCCCATAATACAATCAAAGTAGTACTTCATTTCAGTTAAGTAGTCATCTCCACCAACTTCTAAAACTGTACCTTCTGGACAATAATGACACCCAGTAAAGTCACATGTAAATAAGAACTTATTCTCCTTTACATAGGTAAACATAGTATCTGGCCAATGTAAATTAGGAGCTTTTATAAATTGTAACGTCGTCTTTCCTAAAGATATATCTTCACTAACTTCTCTAAAATTAAAAGGCTTATTTAAAATTTCTTTTAAATAATTAATAGCAGCTTTTGTTCCTAAAACTGTAGCTTCTGGATAATCATCTAAAAGCTTAGTTAAAGATCCGCTATGATCTAATTCTGTATGTTGAACTACTATATAATCAACATTTCTTTCTCCAATTACATCCTTTAACTTTTCTTTAAAATCTTCATAAAAACCATTCTTGCAAATATCAACTACAGCAACCTTCTCATCATCAATAACATATGAATTATAAGTTGTTCCTCTCTTAGTCTCCATAATAATATCAAAGATTCTTAGTTCTGCATCCTTAACACCAATCCAATGTATATTATCTTTTAAGTTAACTGCTGGCATTTTGTTCCCTCCTAATAATTATTATCTTATAACATTAATTTTATTATACTCCCATCCTGACTTTGTTACAATATTATCAACAAACAATTTACTTTATTAACTCATATTTAATTATTATTCTCTTTAATCATAAATGTAATTCTATTAAGTTTTATTATATATTCATAGTGAAGAGCCCTCGTTAAAGATACATACAACAATCTTTTGTCTAAAATATTGTCAACATAGCTTTTTTCACTTGGATCTAAAATTATTGTACAATCAAATTCTAATCCCTTAGTAAGATATGAAGGAATTATAATTAACTCATCTTCTAACTTTTTCTCTTTTCCCTTTATTAAAGTAAAAGGACTTTTAGTTTTTAACTTTTTAAATAATTTTAATGCATCATGACTATTTTTTGTAATTATAGCTATACTCCTCTTACCATTTCCTCTTACCGCTTCCACTATATTATCTATTACCTCTGAATATTCATTAATGCTTTCTACCTCTATTACTTTTGGAACATCACCATGCCTTAACACTGGCATTGAATTTTTTAGCCCAAGTTTTTGTGCTTTTAAAGCTCCGGAAGCAAAATCAATAATTTCTACCGTTGATCTATAGCTTTGTGTTAATTGTATATAAGTTGCATTTCCTTTAAATAAACCTTCTGTTATGTCTTCCCATTTGTTTATCCCCTTGTAATAATAAATTCCCTGTGCTAAATCTCCAACTAAAGTTAATGAATTGCCTCTAGATAATTTATTTATTAAATATATTTGAAGAGGACTGTAATCTTGAGCTTCATCTACCACAATATGTTGGAACTTCTCTTTTTCATCTATCCCCTCTAAAATCATTCTTATATATAAAAGTGGTGCTAAATCATCCTCATCTATAATATTACTTTCATAATTTTTATTAATCTCATTTTTCATAAATCTTGCTAATTCTTCAGGTACTTTTCCGTCAATAGAGATATCAAATAATATTTCATCATTAAAAAAGTTATAGTATATATCCTTTGGATTTATTCCTCTCCAATTTTTGAAATAGTTATTAAATTCTTTTTTAGAATTAGACTTTATATTATTTTTCATTTCATCTCTTTTATCATAAAGTTTAATAAGCCTCTCTCTTCTTTCTTGAGAGTCTTTTAAATTCATCTTAAATTCTTTTATTTTTACATCCCATTCTCTATCAACTCTTAATGTTAATTCTTCTATCTTTTCTTTTAATTTAAGATTTAAATATCTCTTAATCTCATCTTTCCTCTTATTAATTGGATATGACTTTAAGTCTTTTAAATACAACCTTGCAATTTCTTTTCTAGAAAACAGAACATAATCATCTATCTTTATATCATCTATTTCCATAGAGCTTCCCTCAACTAAAGCAATATATCTATCAAGAATAGTTTTAAATAAAAGGCTTCCTTTAACTTTGGATGAATTTGAAATATTTAGCCTTCTCTCCTCATCCTTTTCCTCCATTAAATCCTTAAGCTTTTCATCTTTATTATAGATTTTTCCCTTCAATTTAAGTTTTGATAATATAAGCTCTTCGAAGGTATTTTGATTTACCTCAGTTGCTCCTAATGATGGTAAAATATCTGAAATATAATCTAAAAATAGCTTATTAGGTGCCAAAACTAATATTTCATTACCACTCATTTTTTCCTTATATCTATAAATTAAATAAGCTAGTCTATGAAGTGCTATTGTTGTCTTTCCTGATCCTGCTGATCCTTGAACTATTATAGGTAAATTCTTTGGCCATCTAATAACATCATTTTGCTCCTTTTGAATAGTTGCAACTACTTCCTTAAGCTTCTTACCTCTACTGGTTTCAAGATTAATCTTAAGGAATTTATCTACTAACTCTTCTCCTTCTTCTCCATTTATCATAAGCTTATTTATTCCTTCATCAAAGATTTTCTTTATATCTCCATCTTCAAAAAGAAATTTTCTTTTAAGCTTAAGTTTCCCCTCTATTATTCCACTAGGGGCTTTATAATAAGCCTCTCCCCCTGTTCCACTATAATATAAATCTGCTACGGGGGCTCTCCAATCTACTACTATTTCATCTCCATTTTGACTATTATTAATTCCCTGCTTTCCAATATAAATTTTTTCTGTTAATCCCCTATATTCTCTAAAGTCTACTCTACCAAAGTAAGGTGCTTCTAAAGCGCTTTTATAGCTATCAACGTCCTTAGATAAAACCTCACTTATTTTCTCTACTGCCTCTTTTTCTACATCATACTTTCCCTTAGTTTCTTTTCTTAAATTATTAAGCTTGTTTTCTATATTTAAAGCATCAGACCTCTTTTTCTCTAATTCAAATTTTATTATGTCTCTTTTTTCTTTAAGTATCTTCTTTTCTTCTAATAAATTTATATTCATAAGTTCTTACCTCATATTTTATTTATATATTTAATTATAGACTATAAAAAGCCCTATAATCAGAGCCTTTTACAATTTACTATTAATTTCTTTTATTTGTTTTTATCTTTTTCTATTTTCTTATAAGCACCATAAATTCCATCTCTTACTGCTTCTCTAATGACTACATAAGCAAATAATACCACAATGCATCCACCTACTAAATATATCAAAATCCCCATGTTTATCCCCCTTACCAATAATAATATAACTCTCTAATACGTATTTACCTATACTTTACATCTTATAAAACAAAAAAGAAACCAGATGTTTCCAGTTTCTTAAATTTAATATTCATTTATTAATACGCCTGCCATTATAGTTTTAAAATCCATTTCAAATTGTTCTAACAAATTATAATCTCCATTGTGAATTCCCCAGTCAAAAATAAGCCCACGTAAAAATCTAATGCAATAGTTTGTTAAATATTCCAAGGTATACCCTGATGATATAACCCCTTCATCAATACAACGATTAAGCTGTTCCTTTATTGCTTGATAATATGGGCGTTTAGGATCAAAAACAGAAATATTTACCCCATCTAACAAGACTTTATGATATTCCTTAACTAGTATCCCAGCCTCATTTACAATAAAGAGTACATATATTTTTAAAATTTCATACAGTCCATGCATTATCTCCATATCATTACATGATTTAATAAAATCTGGTGTAACTAGCTTGTCAATTTGGTAATATGTATCCTTTAATAATTCCTCTTTACTATTATAATAATGATAAAATGCTCCATTAGAAACTCCTGAATTCTTACAAATATCACGAATGGTTGTATTTTTAACTCCCTTTTCTTTAACCAACTTTATAGTAGCTGACAAGAGCTTTTCTTTTGTATCAGACGTACATTTATAACTGTTTCTACGCATAATTTTCACCTCTTATTTTTCGATTATACTTTATATCAAATTGACAAGCAAGTTAAAACTATCCTATAATATTTTAAAACAGAGCATTGCTCTGGATTGGAGGGAAGGCATGAAAAATAAAATAGCAATTGTAACTGACACAAATAGTGGAATAACTCAAGAAGAAGCAAAAGAATTAGGTATTTACTTAATAGCAATGCCATTTTTTATAAATAAAAATACATATTATGAAGGAATAACATTATCTCAAGAAGAGTTTTTTAAAAAACTAGAAGATGATGAAAATATATCAACCTCTCAACCTTCACCTGGAACAGTAATAGAACTTTGGGACAACCTATTGAAAGATTATGATTATATTTTACATATTCCTATGTCAAGTGGATTAAGTAGCTCTATGGAAACTGCTAGAATGCTTTCTAGCGATTATGAGGGAAAAGTTTTAGTAGTTGATAACAAAAGAATATCAGTTACATTTAGGCAATCTATTTTAGATGCTTTATATCTTATAGAGAAAGGGCTATCTGCAAAAGAGATACAAGAAATTTTAGAAAAAGAAGCTTTAGAATCTATAATCTATGTTACAGTTGATACATTAAAATATTTAGAAAAAGGCGGTCGTATTACCCCTGCTGTAGCTGCTTTAGGAAGTATGTTTAATATAAAGCCAGTTTTACTAATTGATGGTGGAAAGCTAGATACATATAAGAAAGTAAGGGGCTTAAAAAGTGCTCAAAAAGCAATGATAGAAGCAATAAAAAATGATAGAGAAATAGATAAAATAATGATAGCAAATTCGGCTAAAGAAGGTTCTATCAAAAAAATAATAGGCATGGCTAAAGAAAAAAATATAGTAATACAATATGTAGATGAAGTGAGTACTAGCCACTCTCATCAAGGTGTTATAGCTCAAGTAAGTGAGTATAAATACTGGGAGTTGGACGAATTAATAGAAAGTGTTAAAGCTAAAAATGAAGATCCATTTTTCATAATACTAGACGAGATAACAGATCCTCACAATCTTGGATCTATAATAAGAACAGCTGATGCAGTTGGTGCTCATGGAGTTATAATACCTAAAAGAAGGTCAGTACATATAACACCAGTAGACCCTAATGTTTCAACAGCTGGAAGCTTTCTAACTAATGCATTTCTCTTAAGCATTCTAGAAACTCCAAGTGCTAATGAAACTGTTACTATAGCTGCTAATCCCTCTGGAATTGCTGCTACAGCTAAACTTACTCCAAGTAAGAACATCTCTGTTATATCATTTCCTCTAATAATTCCTAAGATAGTAACAACTGCACAAATTACAAGACATAAAACAACTAATATTTTTCCTAATGATTCTAATCGTTCTTTTAAAGGAGATTTTTCTTCTTTTATATTATCTAAAAGATTTGCTATCTTACCCATTTCAGTGTCCATTCCAATACTAGTTACTGTAAATAATCCTTTTCCCTTTAGCATTGTTGTTCCCATATATCCACTGCGCTTTTCTTTCTTATTTGTATCCTTAGAAACTCCAACTGATTCCCCTGTTAATAATGATTCATCTACCATTATTGATGATCCTTCAAGGAATTCTCCATCTGCTGGAATTCTATCTCCAGCTTCAAGTACAACAACATCCCCTATTGTTAGATAGGCAGAATTAATTACCTTTAATCCTCCATCTCTAAACACCTTACAAGTTGGTGCTGCTAGATTCTTCAAAGCTTCTAAAGACTTTTCAGTTCTAAATTCCTGTACAAATCCTAAAATTGCATTTACTATAACGATTATTATAATTGTAATAGCATCTGCTGTATCTCCCATAATACCTGAAATAATGGTGGCACCTAATAATACCCATACCATAAAATCGTTAAATTGAGATAAAAAAATCATTATTGGTGAAGCTTTCTTTTTATGCTGTATTTCATTTAATCCAAAGTTTTTCATTCTCTTCTCTGCTTCTCGTGTTGTTAACCCCGGAACTATTGTCTTTTCCTGTATCACCCTTTTTCCTCCTTAAACAAAACTCTATATTATATATATTTTGCTTTACTGAAGTTAGAACACAAGAAAACATAATAAAGTTAAAGGTTGTTATGAACTTTCTTTTAATAAAAGAACTATCATATTAATTGAATGTTCTCTTATACTATCTAAATAGTGAATACCTGCTTAAGGTCACATATCTTAGATTCAATATATTTTTTATATTGTGAAATACTTCATTAATAAATATGTTTTCTGCTATACTTCTCTATTTTCTTCTTTTCTTTACTTTTTTCGTGTTTAGCTTTAAAATATAATAGTAAAATTTTAAGTCAAAGGAGGAATAGTTTTGAGAAACGTAGTTTATGTAACTGGACATAAAAATCCAGATTCAGATTCAATTTGTGCAGCTTACGCATATGCTGAATTTAAGAACAAAACTGGAGAAATTCCTGCTATACCTGTTAGATTAGGTAATGTTAGCAGAGAAACTCAGTTCATCTTAGATTACTTTGGTGCAGAAGCTCCTGAATATTTAGAAACTGTAAAGTTAAAAGTTGAAGATTTAAAGATAGATAATATCAACCCTGTTACACCTGAGATATCATTAAAGATGGCTTGGAACATTATGAGAGATAAGAACATTCAATCTCTTCCTGTAGCTGATTCAAATGATCATTTATTAGGTATGCTATCTGTATCTAACTTAACTTCTTCATATATGGATATATGGGATAATGTTATCCTAGATAAGAGTAATACTTCTATAGATAATATAGTTGATACTTTATCTGCAAAGGAATTATACATCCATGGTAACAACCCAAAATTCCCTGGAAAGATTTGTGTTGCTGCTATGCAACCAGAAAGCATGAAGGGATTAATTGAAGAAGGCGATATTGCTATAGTTGGTGATAGACCTGAAGTTCAAGAAGCTTTAATTGATCTTAAGGTTTCTTTAGTTATAATAACAGGTTCTCATAATGTATCTGATGAATTACTTGAAAAAGCTAAGAATAATGGAGTATGTATCATAAGCACTCCTCATGATTCATTTACAGCTTCAAGATTAATAGTTCAAAGTATACCTGTAGGATATGTTATGGCTACAGAAAACATAGTATCTTTCTCAACTGATGACTTAGTTGAAGATATTAAGAAGGAAATGAGTGAAACTAGATATAGAAGCTACCCTGTTACTGATTCAGATGGTAAGGTAGTAGGTTTAATTTCTAGATATCATTTAATTTCTAACCATAAGAAGAAAGTAATTCAAGTTGACCATAATGAAAGAGGTCAATCTGTAGATGGATTAGATGAAGCTGAAATCTTAGAAATCATCGACCACCACAGAGTTGCTGATATTCAAACAAACAACCCAATTTACTTCAGAAACGAACCTCTTGGAAGTACTTCAAGTATAGTTGCTAAGTGCTTCTTTGAAAATGGTATAAGACCTTCTAAGAAGGCTGCTGGTCTATTAATGGGTGCTTTAATTTCTGATACATTATTATTCAGAAGTCCAACTTGTACTGAACAAGATAAGCACATCTGCAAGAGATTAGCTGAAATTGCTGGAGTAAATGATGTTGAAGCTTTTGCTAAAGAAATGTTCAAAGCTGGTACTTCATTACAAGGAAAGACAGTTGAACAAATCTTCAATCAAGACTTCAAGCCATTTACAATTGGTGAAGTAAAAATAGGTGTTGCTCAAGTTAACACTATGGATATCGAAGGATTTATGCCTTTAAAAGAAGATATGCTAAAGTATATGGAAAGAAAAGCTGAAGAAAATTCCTTCAGCATGGTAATGCTTCTTCTAACTGACATACTAAATGAAGGTTCTCAAATTTTAGTAGCTGGAAGAATGCCTGAAATAGTTGAAAAGACTTTCAGTGTTACTTTAGAAGCATCAACTGCTTTCTTACCTGGAGTTCTTTCAAGAAAGAAGCAAGTTATACCACCATTAACAAACGTAATATCTACAATGTAAAAAACTGCCTCATGGCAGTTTTTTTATCTTTTAAAATCTATCCAAGCCCGCATTTTTACTATATATTTATATATTTATATATTTAAAACAATATTTAAACATTTCTTTTTTGGCCCAAGTTATCCTAATTATTTTGAACAAAAAGGTGGTGTGGATAATTTATCTTGTTTGTTCCATCAAAAGCTCCATGTCACATGGAAACAAATATCCCCCACTCCTACTATAGGTAAGCAAAAAGAGAAGTTGTTTACCAACTTCTCTCCTATTTATTCATTAGATAGTAATTTCAGAATTTCATCTCCATACTTCTCTACTTTCTTCTCACCAACACCTCTAACTTGGAGTAATTCTTCAATACTCTTTGGTAATCGATTTACAATTGATATAAGTGATGAGTCTGAAAAAATAATGTATGGTTTAATATTTTCTTTAATAGCCTTACTTTTTCTCCAAAGCTTTAATTTATGGAATAATTCTTCATCTATAGGCTTTTCATCTTCTTTTACTAATAAGTACATGTCTGCTTTACCTAAAAGTATATCCATAGATTTATTATTTAACTTTAACATAGAATATGTTCCCTCCTTTAAGCTAACATATCCCTGTGTAAGCATTTCATTAATTATAGCTTTTATAAATGATGAACTATAGTCCTTCATTAACGAAAAAGTTGTTATTTTGTCTAAGTTTTTCTCTATTATTTTAGGTCCTTTTATACCTCTTAAAATATCAATTAATACTGATATACCGTAATTTTCACGGGTTCTATATACAGTTGACAAAATAATTTGTCCTTCCCTAGTAAAGTCCCTTACTTCATCATTTCCCAGGCAATTACTACAATTTCCACAATAATTTCTAGACCATTCCTTATTAAAATACTTTAATAAAAATGCTCTATAACAACCATCTTCTTCACAAAAGTCTATCATAGACTGAAGTTTTCTTAAGGCAATTTCCTTACGTTTAAACCCACTACTTTTATTTAATATAAACTCTACTCTTCGTATATCATCTCTATTATAAAAAAGATAACACTTACAAGCTTCCCCATCTCTTCCCCCTCTACCAATTTCTTGATAATAAGATTCAAGATTTTTAGGAATTGTACAATGAACTATGTATCTTACATTTGATTTATCTATTCCCATACCAAATGCATTAGTAGCTACCATAATATTTGTTCTTTCAAATAAAAAATCATCTTGAGCTTTTTCCTTATCATAATCTTCTAGCCCTCCATGATACATTGATACATTATACCCATACTCCCTTAAATAAGTATATAAATTTTCCACTTCTTTTCTAGACAAACAGTATATTATTCCAGATTCATCTTCATGCTCTCTTATAATATCCTTAATTCCTTCTAACTTATCCTCTTCTTTGAAAATATTAATAGAAAGATTTTCTCTATTTATATCACCTACATATTTTATTGGATTTCTTAGTCCTAAAAGATTCATAGAATCCTCTTTAACTTCATCTGTAGCAGTACCTGTAAATGCAGATATAACTGGCCTATTAGGTAACAAATCCACAAAAGGTTTTATATATCTATAACTAATTCTAAAATCATGTCCCCATTCTGAAACACAGTGTGCTTCATCTACCGCCACCTGCGAAATATGTAAATTTCTTATCATTTGAACAAAAACTTTAGACTCTAATCTCTCTGGTGCAATATATATTAATTTATATAAACCTAAAGATGCATCCTTAAGTATATCCTTTATTTCCTCCATACTTTGAGTGCTATTTATATATGTAGCAGTAATACCATTCTCCTTAAGGGAGTCTACTTGATCCTTCATTAAGGATATTAAAGGAGATATTACTAAGGTAACACCATTCATTATTAAGGCTGGTATTTGATAGCAAATTGACTTACCAGCGCCTGTTGGCATTATACAAAAAACATCCTTCTTAGATAGAATATTAAAAATTATGTTCATTTGCCCTGGTCTAAAGCTATTATATCCATAAAATTTTTTTAATGCATATAAAGCTGTATCTTTGATATTCAAATACTCACCTCTTTCTATATTTCTTTACTATTGTCCATTTTACAATATTTTAATCAATAAAAAAAGAGAACAAAACTTTTCTAACTGTTGATATCTTTAAAAATGTATAAGCTATTATTCCTCCACCTATACAGCTAATACAAAATGGTATAACATAAGCAAACAGTGCAACTTCTTTACCTAAGATTAAAGTTGAAATGGGATATGCAACTAAGGCCCCTATAAAGCCTGTCCCAATTATTTCTCCTAATAATCCTGCTTCTATATTATTAAACTTTTTATATAAAACTCCTGATAAAAATGCTCCTATCATACTCCCTGGAAAGGCTAAAAGACTGCCAGTACCTAAAATATTTCTAAGGGTAGAAGCTATAAATGCATTTCCTAAAGCATATCCTGGACCTAATGTAACAGCTGTAACCACATTTACAAAATGTTGTACTGGGGACATTCTTGCTCCAAATATAGGAATTGAAAAAGTTCCCAATATAGTTGCTATTGCTATAAGCACACCACTTAATGCTAATTTTTTTGATAATCCCTTTTTCTCCATATTTACCTCCAATTCGTAAAAAAATCGTCAATATGAACTTACCGAGTCTTCGATTTTTTCATCACACTCTGCTTTAAGAAAAGCATGTGAGCAAAAGACCAATCTCATATAATTTTTTAATTCTTTAGGCATAAATTAGCGAATATATAACCAAATTGTTGAAGTTATCCTCAATTAATAATAAATCTACTTTCCTAAAGAATAAAAAAGCGTAGCCTAATAGGGCCACGCAAATAAACTTTTATATTTTTAATTTATCACTTCCCTACGATGGTTCTAACCATATCAGGTTCAAGGGTTTAGGAACTTTCTTTCCATTCTCAGCCAGAGCACTAGCTCCCCTAGTAAATTTATGTAATTTTCACTTTTATCTTACCAGTTTTACTCTTCTCCGTAAACTTTCTTTTTTAGCATTAATCCTGCTTTAGTTATAGCAACTCCACCTAAAGCAGTTTCTCTTAATGATGCTGGAAGAGATTTACCTACCTTATACATTGCAGAAACTGCATCATCAAAAGGTATTTTTGATTCTACACCTGCCATAACCAAATCAGCTGTACATAAAGCACTAATAGCTCCCGAAGAATTTCTTTTTGCGCATGGT
>OHIM01001147.1_pt1 | contig 11947 bp, 8 predicted proteins | sample 1568271 | NCBI WGS metagenome assembly OHIM01 (sample SAMEA3879580, study PRJEB24766) | human gut metagenome | biome: human-associated habitat; feature: feces | place: USA | collected 1985/1987
CGGCATCATGGGTGATTCCGCAAAGGCAAAAGCGTACAAGCTGGTATATGATCTTCGTCTGGCCGGTTATATCGTAGAGACAGATTACATGAATCGAAGCGTAAAGGCGCAGATGAAATATGCAAATAAATTAAATGCGAGATACACGATCATTATTGGTGATAATGAATTAGAGACCAATACCGGTCGTATCAAGAATATGGAAACGGGCGAGCAGACCGAGATTGCGCTGGATCAGCTTGCAAGTGTATTAGAAGAAAGATAAGAACCATAGGAGGATATAGAAAAATGGCAGAATCAATGCAGGGCTTACATAGAAGCCATAGATGTACAGAGGTATCAAATGCCAATATCGGTGAGAAGGTCACCGTCATGGGCTGGGTACAGAAGAGAAGAAATTTAGGAAGTCTCATTTTCGTAGACTTCAGATAGTATTCGGTGAGGAAAATGTAGGTGCAGAGGGCTTTGAAAAGGCAGGCACCTTAAGAAGTGAGTTCGTCATCGCAGTTGAGGGAACTGTTCAGAAGAGAACAGCTGCTGTCAATGAGAACTTAAAGACAGGTGATATCGAGGTTATCGCTACATCAATCAGAGTGCTTTCAGAGGCACAGACACCTCCATTCCATATTGAGGAGAATTCAAAGACTAGTGAGGACATCAGACTTAAATACCGTTATCTGGATCTTCGCCGCCCTGATATCCAGAGAAATCTCATGCTCAGAAGCAATGTGCTTCGTGTGATGCGTGACTTTATGGCAAACGAGGGATTTTTAGAGATCGAGACTCCGATCCTGTGCAAGTCTACACCGGAAGGTGCCAGAGATTATCTTGTGCCAAGCCGTGTGCATCCGGGAAATTTCTATGCACTGCCACAGTCTCCGCAGCTGTTCAAGCAGCTTCTGATGGCATCCGGCTATGACCGGTATTTCCAGATCGCCCGCTGCTTCCGTGACGAGGATCTGCGTGCAGACCGTCAGCCGGAGTTTACACAGGCAGATATGGAGCTTTCCTTTGTTGATATCGACGATGTCATTGATGTCAACGAGCGTCTGTTAAAATTTGTATTTAAGGAAGCCATCGGTGTGGACGTGCAGATTCCGCTGCAGCGTATGCCGTGGCAGGAAGCCATGGATCGTTTCGGTTCCGACAAGCCGGATACCCGTTTCGGTATGGAACTGGTCGATGTATCCGAGACCGTAAAGGGCTGTGGATTCGGTGTATTTACCGGTGCACTGGAAAACGGTGGTTCTGTCCGTGGTATCAATGTCGAGGGACAGGGACATATGCCGCGTAAGAAGATTGACAAGCTGGTGGAGCATGCAAAGGGCTGCGGTGCCAAGGGACTTGCTTATCTGTGCATTAACGAAGATGGCACTTACAAGTCTTCTTTCGCAAAGTTTATGACAGAAGACGAGTTAAACGCACTTGTTGCAAAGATGAACGGCAAGCCGGGCGATCTGCTTTTGTTTGCAGCAGATAAAAATAAGATCGTATGGAACGTACTGGGCGCACTTCGTTTACAGCTTGGAGAAGAACTTGGACTGATCGATGAGAACAAGTACAATTTCCTGTGGGTAACAGAATTCCCACTTCTGGAGTGGTCCGATGAAGAGAACCGTTTTATGGCAATGCATCATCCATTTACCATGCCGATGGAAGAGGACTGGGACAAGATCGATTCTGATCCGGGCAGTGTCCGCGCAAAGGCATACGATATCGTATTAAACGGTACCGAACTTGGTGGTGGTTCTGTCCGTATTCATCAAGATGACATTCAGGAAAAGATGTTTGAGGTGCTTGGATTTACCAAGGAGCGCGCACATGAGCAGTTTGGATTCCTTCTGGATGCATTCTCCTATGGTGTGCCGCCACACGCAGGACTGGCTTACGGTGTAGACCGTATGATTATGCACATGGTACATGCAGATTCCATCCGTGACGTGATTGCATTCCCGAAGGTAAAGGATGCTTCCGATCTGATGTCTGAGGCACCGGGTTCTGTGGATGAGAAACAGTTAGAAGAACTTGGTATTGCGATCGTAAAGAGTGAGGACAGCGAAGAATAATTTCTATGAAAAAATGGAAAGCAAACTGGAAAAAAATACTCATTGTACTGATCCTTATCTTGCTTTTGGTGTTTGGAATTCTGATGTATGGCAAAGTCAGTGAGCTGACCAACCAGCTTGCCTATCTGCAGGATACGACCAACATCATTCTTTCGGATGTAGGAGGAATGCAGTCAAGCATTGAAAAAACACTCGAAGAAGAGGCCAGTATGGTCGAGGATTATTCCATAGAAGTAAAGGATATGGATTTTGCCCGTCACGAGTATAAGGTGGAAGTTTCCGTGATTCCGAAAGAGTATACCGATAATACAACGATGAGCATCTATTTCGGAACAACGGAATGTCCGCTGAAAGCAGACGGTTACATGTTCAAAGGAAATATCACACTTCCGCTTAACAAAACATTCAACGGAAATGTCACGTTCCTTCTTGCAAACGGAAAAAAGAAGACAACGGAAGTGGTGGAAGACTTTGATGGTGTCAGCGGAAAATTTGATCAGGTTTTATCGGGAACTTTAGATGGAACGCCGGCATTAAAGGACGGAAAACTTTCTCTGAAAGGAAAGTGTACCTATACGCTTGATAATGTTGCGATGTATCATTTTAAAAGTTTTGAAATAGCAGCATCCCTAGATGGAGAGGAAATCTGGACGCAGGATCTGATGCAGAATCTGCTAGAGGAAAAACAGGAGTCATCAAAGGACGATAAGGATCTGGTGACGACAGAACAGGCGGTGGAGGAGAATTCGGAAGGATCTACCGTTGATTCAGGTTCCGGTACCGTTACCTGCAGGATGGTATATGAGAAGCCACAGCAGCAGAAAGAAGACGTAGAACAGACGCAGGCACAGGAAGGACAAACCCCTTCGCGGAAACCACTGCGTATCTATCTGCGGGCTGTGACAACGGAAGGGTATCGGTTTGAAACGGATCTGCTGCGGGAAGATGCCATGGAAGAAGAAAATAAATGGTCTCTGGATAAGGAAAGCATAGATACAAAGATGTATCGCAGTGTGTATGACAGGAAGGATCAGGAACTTACCATTGACTGAAAAAAGAAGTACGGTCAGTTATGACTGTACTTCTTTTTTTGCGAGTGGCAGGGTAAAGATGAACTCTGTTCCCACTCCTTCGGTGCTGATGACGTTGATATGTTCATTGTGTGCCTGAATAATTTCTTTTACAATAGCAAGTCCCAGGCCGGTTCCCCGTTTATCTTTTCCCCGGGAAAGGTCCGTTTTATAAAAGCGGTCCCAGATTTTTTTGATACTTTCTGCAGGAATTCCGATTCCGGAATCTTTCACGGAAATAAGAACTTTTTCATTTTTGATGCTTGTTTCAATCTTGATTGATGCATCATTGTGGGAAAACTTTGTGGCATTGTCGATCAGGTTATAGAGAACCTGCTGGATTTTGCTCATATCACCGTGAACATATAACTTTTGTCCTGTTAAGACAAGATCAAAGGAAAGCCCTTTGGCAGAACAGGTTCCTTCAAAGGTGAGGATGGTCGTCTTTATCATGCGGTTGATATCGAAATCTGTAAGGTCAAGCATCATACCCCGGTGCTGTCCAAAACGGTTCAGATCCAGAATTCCCTGTGTCAGTTTGGTCAGACGTTCGGTTTCAAACAGGATGATATTCAGATATTTATTCTGTAGCTCCGGTGGAATGGTTCCGTCTAACATGGCTTCGATATATCCTTTGATTGATGTCAGCGGAGAACGGAAATCGTGAGAAACATTCGAGATAAACTTTCTCTGGTCTTCTTCGAGTGTGTCCAGTTCATTCGCCATATAATCCATGGTGTTGGCAAGATATCCCAGTTCATCGTTCCGGTGGATCTGTGTGCGCGGTTCAAAATTTCCTTTGGCATAACTCTCGGAGACGATTGTCAGCCGATGCAGTGGACGGTAAAATCCATGTGCAAACAGCAAAAGGAGGAACAGTGCTGTCAGAAAAACAAATTCAATGGTATAAAAAACAATGTTCATAAAACCGTTTGCATTCTGTGTGATGGAGGACACGGTCTTATGGATCATGACATAACTGTGAATCCGGTAATTGCTGGTGATCGGAGAAAATACCGTAAGGTTTTTTTCGGAAAACGATCCGTAAAAGTTACCGGTCATATAATAACGGTTGCCAAAGTCGGAAGTGTTGAAACCTTTGAGCGTTTTATAATTGGCATTTGCTGCATCTTTGCCGACGGATTCATCGGTAGAATCAAAAAGAATATTTCCCTGATTGTCCATGATCCAGATTTGGGCAGAAAGATATTCGCCAAGACTTTGCATCTGTTTTTGAAAATCCTGCAACGAAAAACTGTATTTATTATAATTGTCAGCATAACCAGATGCAATCTGTACAGATTCCCGGTATAGCTGCTGTGCCTCCCGGTTTTCGGCATAATGCGTGATCGCATGCTGTGTGAACGTACACAGGATGATAAAGCCGAGAGCCACAAACAGGACATAGCCGAAAATGAGTTTGGGGATCAGTGTTTTTTTCATCCTTTTACCTCAAATTTGTAACCGATTCCCCAGACAGTTGCGATCGACCAGGTTTCATGGTCTTTGATCTTTTCCCGGAGACGTTTGACGTGGACATCTACCGTGCGGGTATCCCCGATGTATTCATATCCCCAGATGTGATCCAGCAGCTGTTCTCGGGTAAACACCTGGTTGGGAGAAGCTGCAAGGAAATATAACAGTTCCAGTTCTTTTGGAGGCATGTCAATCGGATGCCCATTGTACATGACCGAATAATTGGACAGATTGACGGTCAGATCCGGATATTCCACACATTTTAATTCTACAACGGACTCGGTTTTGGCAGGCTGGAAACGGCGGAGAACCGCTTTGACGCGTGCTACCAGTTCCTTGGAATCAAATGGCTTTAATATGTAATCATCCGCACCGAGCTCTAGTCCGAGTACTTTATCAAAGATTTCGCCTTTGGCGGAAAGCATGATGATCGGAACGTTGCTTTTGGTACGGATTTCCCGACAGACCTGATAGCCGTCAATGCCCGGAAGCATCAGATCAAGCAGGATCAGGTTAGGGTTATAGTGTTCAAATGCGTGCAGGGCTTCTTCCCCGTCATTGACGATTTTGGTATCATAGCATTCCTTGGTCAGATACAGGGAAATAAGTTCTGCAATATTATTGTCATCGTCCACAATCAGTATTTTCTGTTTGGACATGGAAATCCCTCCTTATTATAAAAAATCAATAGGTATTTAAACATCAAAAGCAGCAATGGTCACACCGGCACCGCCCTCAGACGGCTCTCCCATCCGGTAAGATTTCACGTACCGCTGGTTTTTCAGATGTGCCTGCACGGCATTGCGCAGTGCACCGGTTCCTTTTCCGTGAACGATCCGGACGGATGGCAGATGAGCCACATAGGCGTCATCAAGATATTTATCCAGATGGGCAATGGCTTCGTCTACCGTCATACCAATCAGATTGATCTCTGTAGAAACGGATGCCGCTTTGCTCATTTTTATTTTTCCGGAAGAAGTACCTCCGTATTTTTTTGCTGCCGGAGAGGCATCTTCATCAATCAGTACCAGATCTTTGATGTTGACCAGGGAACGTAAGATTCCCATCTGGACATACAGATCCCCTTTGGCGTTTGGCAGTGTGTGCACGGTTCCCTTTAAGTTCATGGACAGTACACGCACGGAATCACCGATGCGCAGCTTTTTAGGTACTTTGTGGTTGACCGTTTCCTTTTTCTTCATGGAGAGTGCTTTTTCACTGGCACTCATTTTGTCACGTACACGGCTGCGTTCTTTTTCCATTTTGGACATAGGCGCCTGTCCCTGTCCGTACTTGTTGAAATTGCGGATGGTCTCATCGGCAAGGTCTTTGGCTTCTTTGAGAATCTGTACGGCTTCTTCATTGGCTTTGCGCAGGATCTCGTCACGGCTGTTGTCCAGACGCTCATTTTTGGCGGTCAGTTTCTTCTTTAAATCTTCAATTTCTGCTTTATATTTCTGGATTTCCAGCTGTTCTTTTTCAATGGTGATACGGCTCTGTTCCAGATTGGCAAGCATATCTTCGAAATTGACGTCGCGCTCACTCAGGCGGCCTTTGGCATCTTCAATGATATTTTCTGCCAGTCCGAGTTTGGAACTGATGGCAAACGCATTACTTTTTCCCGGAATACCGATCAGCAGACGGTAGGTAGGACTGAGCGTATCGACATCAAATTCACAGCAGGCATTTTCAACACCTTCTGTGGAGAGCGCATAAACTTTCAATTCACTGTAATGCGTGGTAGCCATGGTGACCGCTCCATACTGGTGCAGTTTGTTTAAGATGGAGATGGCAAGTGCGGCACCTTCGGTCGGATCGGTACCGGCGCAGAGTTCGTCAAACAGACACAGGCTCTGGTCATCCGCCTTTTGTAAAATGCGGACGATATTGGTCATGTGGGAAGAAAACGTACTCAGGCTTTGCTCAATACTCTGTTCATCTCCGATATCTGCAAAAATTTCGTGAAAAATGGCAAGTTCCGAGCGATCTCCGGCCGGAATGTGCAGACCGGACTGTCCCATCAGAGTCAGCAGTCCCACCGTTTTTAAAGAGACGGTTTTACCACCGGTGTTTGGACCGGTCACGATCAGCTGCCGGAAATCCGCACCGAGACGTACATCAATCGGAACCACTTTCTTAGGATCTAAGAGTGGGTGGCGGCCTTTGCGGATGTTAATCCGCCCCTCTTCATTAAAGACAGGGGCAACACCGTTGTAACTTTTGGCAAGTTCGGCTTTGGCAAAAATAAAATCCAGTTCCGCAAGAACAGTATAATCCTGACGGATTCCGTTTGCGTTTTCTGCCACACGGTTGGAAAGATCTGCTAAAATGCGGTCAATTTCTTCCTGCTCTTTTAAAAACAGTTCCTTAAGTTCGTTATTTAAATTGACGACAGCCATTGGTTCAATAAATAAGGTAGAACCGCTTGAGGACTGGTCATGTACCATACCGGGAACCGAGGTTTTGGATTCGGCACGAACCGGCAGACAGTAGCGGCCGTCACGCATGGTAATCACAGCATCCTGCAGATAGCTGCGGGTGGTTGTGTTGTTCATAAGACCAGTCAGCTGTGTGTGAATGCGGTCGTTCATCCCCCGGATGGATTTACGGATTTTGGAAAGTGCCGCAGAGGCGTCGTCTGCAATTTCGTCTTCCCCGACAACACAGCGGCGGATTTCATCCAAAAGGGGAGAAAGCGGCTGGATCTGTGAAAAAAGCGGTGACAGGGAATCTGTTTTTTCATCGTTGCGGTCGCTTCGGTCGTATGCTTTGACCCGCTTGGCAACTTCCAACAGAGAACAGATCATAAGGAGCTCTGTGGTATTTAAGGTGCCACCGATATCGAGACGCTTCAGGGAAGCGTTGACATTGTGAACGCCGGAAAAACTGATGCTACTTCCGCGGTACAGGCGGCTGAGTGCGTCTGCCGTAGTTTCCTGCAGACGTGCAATTTCCGCAGGATCGGTCAGGGGAACCAGTTTGTGACAGCGGTCTTTTGCCTCTTCACAGCTGGCATAATCTGCCAGACGCTCCAGTATTTTATAATATTCAAGGGTATGATAAACTTTCTGATTCATAGTGATATTCCTTTTTATATAGTATTCTCTCTTGTATTATAACGCAAAGTGCCATTTTGGAAAAGAAAAATAATGTGATTGTTGCAAGTGCATGGAAATGCGAATATAATAGTGGTTATGAGTGATAAACAGCAACCAAAGAATGCGTTTGTCAGAGAACAGATTAAGGACAAACCAAAGAATTATAAACGTATGTGGGTCCGGTTGGGGGAATCTGCTGCCTGTGGGGGCGTATTTGCGCTGGCCGTGTGTCTGGTGCTGCTTTTTATGATTCCGGTTCTGCGGCAGGAGGAAGGTTCTGTGCCGGATACCGGAGCACAGGATTCACAGCAGGCATCGGTGGAAGAAACGGAGCAGGGGTCTGAGGAAAAGGAGGAGACACAGACTCCGGAAGAGAGACAGCCGATGACGCTGGACGATTACCAACAGATTCAGACAGAGCTGTACGCCATTGGAAATACGGCAAATAAGTCCATCGTTACGATCACGGGGGTGGTCAGTGATACGGACTGGTTTAACAACTCTTATGAACGGGAAGGTCAGGGCTGTGGCACGATCATTGGAGAAAGTGGAGGTAAACTCTGGATTCTTACGGAGAAAAAAACGATTAAAGATGCTGCAAAGATCAAAGTTACCTTTGTAAATGATGCGGTGGCAGAGGCAAAGCTGGTCAGATACGATGGGAATACCGGTCTTGCGGCACTTACCGTGGATCTGGAGGATCTGGAGACTTCCACGCAGAATGCCATTACCGTGATGAAAACAGCAGGCTCGAATACTATACATAAGGGGAGCATTGTGATTGCTCTTGGCAGCCCGCTTGGAACGAATTATTCGATTTTGACCGGAACCATTACGGCGACCAACAATGAAATTTCCACTCCGGACAATAATTACAGTGTATACACGACAGATATTGTTGCCAGTGAAAATGGAAGCGGTGTGCTGATCAACACGGATGGGGAACTTGTCGGTGTTGTGATGCAAAGCTATAGTGCGGCTTCTGCAAATACGCTCACTGCAGTGGAAATATCAGAACTGATGCCAGTGATTGATCTATTATTTGCGGACAAAGAGGTGCCGTATTTTGGTGTGCACATTTCTACGGTTACCCAGCATATTGCGCAGAAATACGATATTCCAAAGGGCGTATATATCAAAAAAGTCGAGATGGATTCGCCTGCCATGGATGCGGGACTGCAGAGCGGGGATGTGATCCGTTCCGTTGCAGGCCAGGAGGTTGTAAGTGCAGAGAAGTTCCGGGAGGTGCTGTTGCAGCTGACACCGAAAGAAACCTATTCGGTTACGGTTATGCGGGAAGGTACTAAGGGTTATAAAAAGATTACCTGTAAATTAAAAGCAGGGGTTTTGCAGTAAAATTGGAAATAAGGAGTTATTATGAAATATATTGAATCTCTCCGAGAAGGAGAAAAAGTAAATGAAGTATATCTGTGTAAATTCAAACAGGCGGCACTGACCAAAGCCGGAAAAGCATACGACAATGTGATCCTGCAGGATAAAACAGGAACGATTGATGCCAAGATCTGGGATCCGGGTTCTGTGGGAATTGATGAGTTTGACGCGCTGGATTATGTGGCGGTTACGGGAGATGTCACCAGCTTTCAGGGAAATCTGCAGATGTCGATCCGGCGTGCACGCCGTGTTTCAGAGGAGGACATTGATCCTAAGGAGTATCTTCCTTGTACGGACAAGGATGTGGAGGAGATGTATGCCGAATTGACAGGATATATTGATTCTGTGAAAAATCCTTACCTGAACCAGCTGCTGCACAGATTTTTCGACAATCAAACATTTGTGGACCGGTTTAAATTTCATTCGGCAGCAAAGAGTGTACATCATGGATTTGTCGGGGGTCTGTTGGAACACACCGTCAGCGTGACAAGAAACTGTAATTATTTTGCGCAGAATTATCCGTTTTTGAACCGGGATCTTCTGATTACGGCGGCGATTTTCCACGATATCGGTAAATTAAAAGAGTTGTCGGCGTTTCCGGCAAATGATTATACCGATGCAGGACAGCTGCTTGGGCATATTATGATTGGTGCCGAGTGGGTAGGCGAGGGAATCCGTTCCATTGAGGGATTTCCGGTGGTTCTGGAAAATGAGTTAAAGCACTGCATTCTGGCGCACCACGGAGAACTGGAGTATGGATCTCCGAAGAAACCGGCACTGGTTGAAGCGATGGCTTTGAGCTTCGCGGACAACGTGGATGCAAAGATGGAAACCATGCGGGAGATTCTGGCAAATGTACCGGACAATAATCTTGAATGGCAGGGGTACAGCCGTCTGCTGGAGACAAATATACGCAAGACAAGCAGATAAGATGAGATAAAGTCGGAGCCGAAAGATATTTTGACTCCGACTTCGCAGGTTAAAAGGATGAAAAAAAACGATTTATTTTCTTTGAAAATTACAGATATGGGAGTTGATGGGGAAGGCATCGGAAAGTACGAAGGGATGACCTTTTTCGTAAAGGATGCGCTGATCGGAGATCATATCCGCGCGCGGGCAACGAAACTGAAAAAGAACTATGGATATGCCCGTGTGGAAGAAATTATTACATCTTCTCCATACCGTATAGAGCCACCATGTCCGTTGCACCGGCGCTGTGGGGGCTGTCAGATACAGGCACTTTCCTATGAGCAGCAGCTTGCATTCAAGGAACACAAGGTACGCAGTAATCTGCAGCGGATTGGAGGATTTTCCAAAGAGGAGTTAGAGCGGGTGTGTCTGCCGATCGTTGGGATGGAGCATCCATTCCGTTATCGTAACAAGGCACAGTTTCCGGTGGGACAGGATAAAGAGGGAAATCTTGTGACTGGATTTTATGCAGCGCGCACGCATGCGATCATTCCGGTGGAGGATTGTCTGCTTGGGGTAAAGGAAAATAAAGATGTGCTGTCTGCGGTAAAGGAGTGGATGTATCAGGCACACATTCCGGCTTACGATGAGGCTGCCGGAACCGGGCTGGTGCGCCATGTTTTGATCCGCTATGGATTTACCACCGAAGAAGTGATGGTATGTCTGGTGATTAACGGAGACGGGCTGCCACAGAAAGACGCGCTCATCGAACGGCTTTCGGTGCTTCCGGGGATGACCTCTATTTCTTATAATATAAATACCGAGCGCACAAATGTTATTCTTGGAAAGCGCACGGAATGTATCTGGGGTATGCCTTATATCACGGATTATATCCATCTGCGCAATACAAATGATTTTTCTGTGAAAGATACGGCGATTGCCTATCACATTTCTCCGCAATCGTTTTATCAGGTCAATCCGGTGCAGACGGAGAAACTTTATAGTACGGCGCTGGAATATGCGGGGCTGACCGGAGAAGAATCGGTATGGGATCTGTACTGCGGGATTGGAACCATTTCGTTATTTTTGTCGCAGAAAGCAAGGCAGGTGTACGGAGTGGAAATTGTTCCGCAGGCGATCGAGGACGCAAAAAATAATGCTGCGCTGAATGGGATTACCAATGCACAGTTTTATGTAGGGAAAGCGGAGGAGGTACTTCCAGCGTTTTACAACAGCAATAATCTGGATGCCGGGATGCGCCATCCGGATGTGATTGTGGTAGATCCGCCTCGGAAGGGGTGCGATGAGCAGTGTCTGTCCACGATGCTTGCCATGCGTCCGGAGCGGATTGTCTATGTGAGTTGTGATTCTGCTACGCTTGCAAGAGATCTGCGTATTTTAGTAGACGGTGGATATGAGCTGCAAAAAGTGCGGGCATTTGACCAGTTCGCTCACACCGGACACGTTGAGACGGTTGTTCTTTTGTCCCAACTGAAACAAAAGCCGGATGATTATATTAATGTCACGATTGAACTTGATGATGTGGATATAACATCTGCACAGACTAAGGCAACATATGATGAGATAAAGAAGTATGTGGCTGAACATAATGCCGGCATGAAGGTTTCCGATCTGTATATTTCACAGGTAAAGAGAAAATGTGGAATTGAGGTTGGAAAGAATTTGCGCGTTGCAACGAGGAGAATGGACTGCTTGCAGGGCAATCCGATGACTGCTGCGACAGACTTGGAACTTGTTCCAAGTCCTAATTTACCTAAAAATGAAGATAGCAGGCAACCGCAGTGTCCAGAAGATAAAGAGAGTGCAATTGTGGAGGCATTGAAGCATTTTAAGATGAATAGTTAATAAAGAGAGGTGCAGATGCTATGCCAGGTATACTCGTGGTTGAAGATGATGAAAATTTAAATCGTGGAAT